>JGI24158J21664_10002779_pt1 | contig 21537 bp, 17 predicted proteins | sample Ectturendosymbi3_FD_21664 | JGI IMG/M metagenome (IMG submission 21664)
GTATATTTCTGAAACGACAATTCAAACAACACTAAATTTAGGAAAGGCATTTTCTACGACATTACTCCTGTCTCTGCTGCCTTTAAAGTTTTAAGCCTTGTTAAACATGGTTGTTGTGTCGTAATTCTTATACTGCTTAGCAAGACTTCTAATTATCAGTAATGAAACAAGTTCTTATTTTCGAACTTGATCTCGTACTTTGAAGCTTGATCTTTATGTAACTACGTTTTTGAAACGCAAAACCCTACAAAACTATTATTGGACATAAATGTTTCGTCGTTTTTTCACCCCGCCATGAGGTCAATAATTGTTTTATTGTTGGTGCCAACAATCGAAGCACTCAAAATCTACGTTAAAATCTTACATCACTTGCATGCCTATGCACTGCGAAACACGACAATTTAATTGAGCGAATATTTTTTCTCAAGTATCAGCTTGGGCTGAAGAAGGTAAATATCTAAAAAAATCAGTATATCGACGAAGGACAGCTTTAAACTTTTCGTCATGTACGAGGCAGAAATAATAAAAATGTCAGTTACACCGTGTATGGGACGTTTAACTAAAAACTTACTTTGAAACTTTGTGCATAATTTTTTGGCGATCGGAACCATTCATAAGAAATGCGTGCATTCCTATCCGCAACGTTTTAGGCTTTGAGGCAAATTAATCTGCATATACATTAAAGTACACTGGCAGTGGCGTAGCCAGCCCGAAAATTTGGGGGGCCAAAATGTTTGATTTTAGGCGAATAACACTATTTTGTTTGGAAAAATGCCTCTCACAGCACAAAATGACTATATGGGGGGGAATTGCCCCTTTGCCCACCCCCTGGCTACGCCTATGTACACTGGTGAAGACCCCGTGATAAAGTCCAGTTAACCCAAGGGTTCCCAACCTGGGGTACATGTACCCCAAGGGTATATTTGCCTATCCGAAGGGGTACATTTAATGTTAGCAGTAGAAGAGAAAAATATATTTACATACAATTTATTTCCAAATAGTTATACACATATCAGTAAATAATATTTTCAAAAATCATTTTACGGTTATTGTTAAATATATCTATAAAAAATCATGATAAAATATTTTGTCATAGGTAATTTTAGGGGTACATGTTCATCTGTCGAAATGCTGAAGGTGTACATGCTAATCTGTTGAAATGCTGAAGGGGTACATACTCATCTGTCGGAATGCTAAAGGGGTACATGGTAAGAGAAAGGTTGGGAACCCCTGAGTTAACCAGTCTCTGATGATCGACTATTTGCAGATATGACCATAACTGCGTGCTGTGAAAAACGAATGAAAACATTACGTTAGTTTATGTTCATTCACAATAAATATTTAAAGACAGAAAATGTAAGTACCGTTTTAAAAATGTTTGCGACGCGCTTTATCAAATTATATCAAAACCTGTCATCAACTAATATTTTGATCTGAAAGCTACTTCCGATTTTAGGTTTGATTAAAGATTCGTCTATGCTACCATGATTCTCATCATGTTTTAAGCAGAATTTGTATTTGACTATAATACTTAAGTGAAATTTAAAGTAACTTAGTGCAACAAATACAACATTATCTGTTATTATACGTCAATTTTTCCATCCAGAGATATAATATAAAATACTAGAATAGGGGTTCCCAAACTGGGGTACATGTACCCCTTGGACTTAGAGTACATTTGCCTATTTGAAGGGGTGCATTTAAGGTTAGCAATAGAAAGGAAAAATATGTTTATATATTATTCATTTCGAATTATTTATACACATGTCAGTGAATATTATTTTCAAATATCATTGTGTGCTTATTGGTAAATATATTTTTGTTATTTTCTTCAGCCTTTTTGTCATAAGACATTTTAGGGGTACATGCTCATCTAGTGAAATGCTGAATGGGTACATGACCAGAGAAAGTTTGGAAACCTCTGCACTAGACCATGATTTTACTTTCATAAAATTGCTTCAGTTTCACAAAATATATGGAGCACACACTTTTTTCAGTCCATTCCAACGCTGATCTGCTCTATTTCAGGGGCTTCGGCAGTCTGAAGTTAAAACTCCACTTTAAAGACGCCAAGCTTTGATTTGTACGTTTGTTTCAAGTTGTCATTATCAGTAGCCAACTGCTCATCAATCAGTTTCAATATCAAATGAAAATCAAAAGTTAACGTTAGTGTTTGGGGTTCACAAGAAATCTCCTTTTCGACCCACAAACAATTTAATAAACCATGGATTCAATAGATTTTATGGCCTTGTACCAAGTGATACGTAAAATCTTTTGTAAAAAGTGCTTCATTGGTGTAGGGCTGCACACTGGATAACATCAGAACTGATCACCTACATTCAGACCCACAAGTAGGGTAGGGAAAATCCTGGTACTTGCCACCCCCGAAATTTTCAAAAACATTGTGAAAGTGCCAGTAAGAAACTTTTGCAAGTAAGAACAATACCCTGCTACAGGAACGTTTTGTTGGAAAAGCAGATGTTATGTTGAAAGCAGTATGTGGTATTTTATGCTATTACTTACGGCCTGCTTCATAAAAAAAACTTAGTACAGCATTCTGTACATCAGCACAGAAAAGGTTTTACTTCACCTAGAAGTCAGCAATGCTCTAATGACTTTTATAAGTGCGCTTTGTGAAATATTTTATTTGTAATAATAAAATTATTATCTAATTAGCTTCCACCTCAAAATCAAAGACACAAGATTTTATTGCAGCTTAAAATGTTTTGTCATCATTCTTTCACACTTATTTTAGAGTTATCATAACTTAGCTGGCTTTTATTTTTGGAAACATGTGCGTTTCAGTCGAGGATAAGTTTACTCCGTTTCCAGCTTTGACGCGGTTTGGGTCAAGACTGATAGAGCGTTTATAGTCTGGTGGACTGACGTAATCGGTTCGTGGCCGAGTCAGTAAATAAAGCGTTCCGTAAATCGGCAATACTTTTGCTCTGTTGTTGCATGTTAGGCGTCTTTTTTATAGTCTGTGTATTTTGAGCTCGTGAAAGTGTACTTTACTGAGGAAAACCGGTTGAAAGAAATAAGATTCGATAACCGCGCGACTTAATCGGATGAGAGGAAAGTGGATTAACGTTATTTCCCACTTTTTTTCAAGGAGGAATAGCGCTCCTCTGCTAATATGTGGCGGCAAAAACGCATGGAAGTTTGGTTGGTATATTTTGTGAAAGTTTTCCTCACAGATGTTTTTCGTCTATCTTTAGTAAAATGGCATGCCTTCTTTCACTACAGCGTACCCCACTTCTGTTGTTGGCACTATACAACTGGGTAACTGTAATGATTAACCGGCTGTTTTCGACTGCTGCTTAATGAAAATTAAATGTGCTGGTGGTTTGCTCTTTACACAACAAGATTACTCATTACCAGACGTGTCCTCTCTGTTTAAGGAGTAAGTCAAGCCACAAGTTACTGTGAAGCTATGACGTAAGTTTTTATCGTTTCTAGGTAATCTCAGTTCTCATCAGACTCACGTGTTATGTGCGAAGTCAGAGTCCTTTATCGTGCGTAATCACGTGAAAAACAAGTTGTAACACATTTGTCATGTGAGAAAATTGTAATTTGGTCGCGTTCATTCTCTATTCTGCGCCCAAATTAAGTGAAAGCGAGTAATGCTATGTAAGAAAATTTACTATGAATCGTATTTTTACAAATGCTGCCTATAGTAATGGTGTGATTTTATTTTTCCTTCAAAAAGATTCGGAATTCAAGTAAAAGGACTCAAATTTTTAGAACCTAAGAGGATATTTTCCTGCAGTTCACAAAATTATGTAATACTTCTCACCACATTTAAAAGCACGTTTTTTTCGCTGCGTAGCTGGATCCTTGCTGAAACATCTGGCCTTTATTGGGCATTGGAAGTGTACAGTATGTGGCTTGGTTAAACCACGGCACCATTTTAACATTAAAGTGTTTAACATTAAAAAGAATGTATAAGATCGTTTTCTACGAAAACAGCGTTCTTCTTACAAAAATGAGAGGCATCAGCCCAGTGGCGTAGCCAGCCCAAAAATTTGGAGGTGGGCAAAAAATTTTTAGGGGACAAAAAGTTTGATTTTAGGCGGATAACACTATTTTGTTTAGAAAAACGCCTCTCAAAGCACAAAATGACTATATTTTCTAAAAATTTCGGATGGACCATGGCCCCTTTAACCCCCCCTGGCTACGCCTATGTATCAGCAACCTTGCTATCGATACAAACTGTGCAAAAGCACAACGTTATGGGATATATGCCGTTGTGTGAAAGCAGATGATACAAAATCATGCTTCGTTCTTCTTGTGATTAAAACTTGCAAGGCCTTAGTAGATATTTGCATGCAGATTGAACGCCATATTTGGAGAATAAGCTATATGGATGTATTTTTGTTTAGAGTAAGGAAAATCTTTATTGGAAGTAAATGTTAATAAATAAATATTTTATTTAAATGAGGGTTTAGCGCATAGCTTGTTTGTGTAAAATATAAAATGGAAACACAAGCGCACAGAAACAGAAAAATACATGGGGTATTCAAAATAAAACCTTGCCGTTTGCCCCAGTTTCACTTTTAAACCCTGTACAGCTTCCTTTAATTTTCGTTGTATAATGATATATGATGGCAGTTAGCAGCAGACCGAACACTGAAATATGCTTCTTGCCGGGGCGGCTAAAGTTAACTCTTGCCCAAGGAACGCTATACGTCGATCCTAACCCTGGAAAAATGCTGTAAGGGAAGAACCGTCGCCAGAAAGTCGTCTATAGGGGAGCTTTACGTTTCTGCGGGGAAGATTTACGTTCGTGCAGGGGGGTTGACATTCAAATTTGTCAAAAATTACACTAACGTATAGTGTTTCATATTTCATTTTGGGGGGCCCACCAAAGCTCTCCCATGGCGACGGGTCTGGTCAAGTGTACACAAATGTTTGCACCCACTGGGCAGCCACCAGCATTTTAGAACCACCGCCACCATGTTAACCATATGAACATAATGTGTTCAAGAGAATTGAAAAACTGGGCAAAGCCGCGAATAACGAGCACACATTAGATGTTAGAATAAATACGTCAGGCCCGCAACCAGGGGGAGCAACCAGACAATTGACCCTCCGAAATTTTCAAGCGACATATGTGTATATACACACAATTCATACAATACAAGCAGCACAGTCAACGCACTCAGTGGCCATGGATCGATAATCCAACCTAGTTTCTTTAATTTCCACCTTTGCTGAAGTTCTTTCATCACACTCTTTTCGGTGCATTGTTTTTTATTGGATTTCAATAAAATTCTTCAATTTTTCTCTCAAAACCTGCCACTTGATTTCTGAATTAATGCTGTAAACACAATGGTTGATAGCGTGTTTTACTTCAAAACAATACCTGATATTTCAAACATTTCTTTGCTTTACCCGTATTTGTATTGATATCAGCGCGATTTAAGCTGCAATGATGGTGCCTGTAAACAAGTAAAGAAAAATTTTATAGGAAAACATTTTTTTTTCGTATCGCATGATTATATTTCGAACTTGGGTAAAACACATCACTAGCAGTTGCACGAACACACTGTATCATCATTGGAAGTTAAAATGGACAACGACATTGCGTTCATCTTATGTGTTTGGTACAATCGGCGCATACGTCGTTTCACTACAGACACGAAGTATTGTAGATGGGGACAACGCACATTGAAAGATGTGGCCAAACCAGTTGAAAAATCAAAGCGGCAATGCCGTTTCGATTATAGGTAGCAGCTTCCCGTAGGTATAAGCCGTTGGATGATGCTTGGTCGCTTGCCGAAGCGAGAAAAAAACGCCAAGTTGTTATTGCCAACATAGGTGGTATGGTGACGATTGCTACTGCTCAATTCTTTTTGCACTCTGATTAACTTTCTTACGATATCCCGACAAGGTACGTGCTAAAACTGTAGCCAATAATTACAATTATAGAGGGGTTACACCGCACTGATTTGCAGCTACAACGCCTTTATGCCTCTTTTTTCAAGACAAATGGTAATTTTCCTAAGTGCCTGTGATGTATCGTTTACGATCGGCCGCGAAAAGAAATCGTAGCTTATGACTCTTTTATACGGACATATAAGCCGATTTCATCTGAAGGGTTTTCTACCAGTAAGGCGCACGTTGTAATTTATAAAATTAGTAGGGATGATCCGCTGTCATTATCTCTCGTGTTAAGATGAAAAAAGGTTGTGACGCAGAGCAGCGTTCAGCATAACAGTATCGTTAACTCATGCACAGGTGGCAGGTCAACTGTTATTTTGTAATTATCGCGGTTCTGAAGAAGTAGTTTGGCATACCACAAAACTCTGGCCTTTTGCACTCAGTTTTGGCTAATAAGCCACGGTTCAACTTCTAATTTTAGTGCCCTTTACTGTGACTGCCCAAAAGCTTGAAAGATAGCTTCACCCTTGAGGAGGTTCGTAGCAGCAACAATAAACACATCAACAATATCAACAGGTTTCAGCAAGTTTGCTTGTCAGATTTGTTTTCGCAGTTTTTTTCAAAAATGCAACTAAGTTACCAATACTTTGCAGTTGGAAGACTTACGAGACCGTCATCAACTTTCTTTAAAAAGCTCTCTTTGTATGTACAAGCAACTAATTAAATGTGTGGAAAAATGTTTTCTTCTTTTTCCCGGAGATTTGTTCAAGTGGATTATCTTTTTGGTAAAATAAATTTGCCGTATCAGTCAACAACAGGTGAATGACATTGTTGCAACCTCTCCGGTGGTGTTGCGTTAAATGTGTGATTCACCACGAACGGGATGTGCGTGAAGAACAACACCATACATATACATGGCGCGAACAAGCAATAAAAGAGTGATCGTGGCCTGGAAGCTCTGCCGATATTAACTTGTGATTGAACGTAACGACTAGCGTACGCGGAGAGTTATCATGACATGTGAACTCTGTTGTTGCTTGCTGCCGCAGTGCGAAGCTTTGCGCACATGCCGCTCGGGATTTCCGAACGCAACAACATGAATTCGTTTTGAAGAATATTGTATATATTATGCTGGATAGCATAAAAGCAATGTTAGAAATACAATGATTTTGTTTGTTTGTTTCACTAGGTCAGGGGTTCCCAACCTTTTCACGATCTCGTAGCACGTGGGCACCCCATATTATCAAGGCGTACATTCTTCCAGAACAACTAATTTGGTCGAATCTTAGTTTATTCAGAAGAATAATATGCATTAAAATAACAGTGAAAGATCGCACCTAAAATTAAGGAGATTTTTGCTTGCCTTCCACCAATTGGTCGATGTGTGGCGTAAATTTGCTAACAGGGCATCGAAAGTCATAATGTTACGATACAATAGGAATGCCAGGCTACAGGAAAAATATGTATTTAGAAACAAAGCCCTATACGTAAACTAGAAAGCTGTGAATCCAGGTTCTTGTGAAAAAATGGAAGTTACTCGCGTGCCACCTGGAAGACCTTTGCGTAACACCAATGATGGTACCCCCCTGCATTCGGTGATAAAATGCTTTTTTCGTCCACAGCAGCATATTTGCCAAGCATATTTGCGTACCACTGGTGGTACGCGTACCACAGGTTGGGAGCCCCTGCACTAGGTGATAAAATGCTTTTTTCGTCCACAGCAGCATATTTGCCAGATTCATAAGTACTGTTTAAATATTGGTGTGCATTTGCTAGATTTGCTACTCTTGTGTGCATTTGCTTTTTATTGGCTAACGTCAAACACCTAAACCCAAAAGCCACCAAAAGCATGTACCGTTTTTTTTGAAGTGGGTGTTTGAAACAATTATTGTACACTAACAAACAGCAATATAAATGCACAAAAACTATAAATTGCGGTAGGTCCATGTTCAAACAAATAATTTTTTTAAAGTTTGACAAACTGTAAAAACGTTTCAGCTGGTTTGCTGAATTTAACATCATAAAACGTTTTCAAACAAACTTTCGCTGATTTACAGTGATATTGGTTAATATGTGGAAGATTAAGTGCTACAGTGGATCGAGTATGGGTCACTAAAGCTGGTAGGCTGAGTTCGCACCCCAATCGTGTAAATCTGACGTTTTAAAATGTATATCTCGCGTTCGGCGTTATTGGGTGGTTCAAGGGACAGGTTCACGCGCAGTGCTGCCATTGACTTGCCAACAATTCAGCATTCACTACGAAGTTACCCATGTTTGGCGCAGTAGACGACTCGTGACATTCCGAAAGCAGTACTGAAGCGAGTATAGCACGGATATAGTGCTAAAAAAAGAGGTGTGGGAACGCCGTTTCCTTCAAGTAAATGGCGAACCCAGCCTACCAGCTTTAGTGACGCATACTCAACTTCAAGTAACGTTGCTAGTGCAAAAAGGTATGGGAATGCCGTTCCCACCCCACTACACCCTTGGAGTATACTGAAAATGAACTTGATATATACATTGCTACTTACGCTTTCAACACGTTGTACCTCTTCGCAAATGTGGTGCTTCAATGAAAACCTCTTGCGACATCTTGTGTGACGATCATCTTCCAATATTTTTCAGAACAGCAGCGTAACCAGGAATTTTGTTTGGGGGTTAACAGTCGGTCGGAGTTTCATCACCCGGATGACGTCGTCGTCGTTCATAGTGCGCAGTCAACTGAAACGAATCAACTATCGCCAGCAGAAAAGTACCCATCATACGCTCCTAATTAAAGCCTCACCAAGGCAGTCTCTGTAGCATCGCCCAAACTAAGGGAATAACTATACTATCTGATTAAAGCAGATTTTAATTTGAAGGCAACCTCATCTAGCTTTACTCTCTGCCTGCCGTTCGCACCATGAGAGTCTATGTTTTTTTCTGCTTCTTCTTTTGCGACAGTTCTTCACAACCACGTCTAGGCCGCATTAGATCTCGGGGCAAGTGTTGAGCAGCCATTCGATGGTGTCATTGTCCAGAACCGTCAGGCCGTGCAGTCCATGGGGAGGTCGATGGATTGAACATTGGAGGACAATGTGGTCGACGGTGTGTTCTTCTGCACCACACTCACAGGCCGCAGAGGAAGCCATACCCATTTGTACAAGCAGGAGCTGAAACGTCCGGCACTGGTGCGGAGGCGGTTAAGCCGGACCCAGGCTTTTCTTGGGAAGGTCATTCCGAAAGGGTAGGTGCCGGTGTCGGGGATGAAAGTGCGGAGTTTTGTAAGGTTGTCCGCCCACTCCGCATTCTATTCGTGATCCGCCCAGTGTACCGCAGGTTAGTTGTCGTTGTCAGATAAACTGATGAGTTGTTATGCGGCAGGTACAAATGGATGTCTCGATCTGAGGCTCCGTGCATTTGCAATCGGTGGACAGGTGAGTGCTGAGTGGAGCAGGTGTCCAGGCTCCATGGCACGGCGTGCTAGAGACAGTGTGGCTCCATTGCGACGAAGCTCGGCAGGTTGGATGCCTGCGAGGGTTGGAAGGTTGTTTGCTGGTGTAGGACGCAGGCATCCAGTCACAATTTGCAAGGTGTCGTTGACGGCGGAGTCAGTGAGTCGGCTGTGAGCACTTCGGCACCAGACAGGAGCTCAGCACTCTGCGCTTGAATGCACCAGGGTCCAGGCCAGGGCTAAGGTGGCTGTTCGCAACGTTGTTGCTCCAGCATCCAACCGGAGCCAGCAAGTCGCCTCAAGAGCGTGACGCGTGATAACAGCTTCTTGCGAAGTGACTCAAGGTGTTGGCGATGCGTGAGCGACCTGTCCAACGTTACTCCGAGGTATTTGGGCTCGGAATTTCATTGTGTAGTTGCCTTTCAGCTCACGTTTAGCTTCCTTGTTGTTAAGATGGAAGGCTGCCGACACCGTTTTTATAGTGCTGAGGTTCAGCTTCCAGGTCTGGAGCTGGAGGTATTCACCTACGGTTGCCATGTCCTTGCTCAGCACCCCTTCCACTGTCTGCCAATCTCCGTCAGCATGCATGATTGCTAAGTCGTCAGCATATGCATACTTTCTGGAGACGGTGGTTGGCAGGTCAGAGATGTAGATGTTGAAGAGAAGGGGTGCCAGGACAGATCCCTGTGGGACGCCATTCTTAAGGCGCCATAACTTGCTCCGTTTACCATTTCCGGTGGTAAGGGTGAAGCTGCGATTGCCAAACCTCTCCGTGATTATGCGGGCCATGGTAGCAGTTGCAGCACCTTGCAGGTGAGGCCACGATGCTATACAGTGTCGTAGGCTGCTGTGAGATCGACAAACACCACTCTGGCCTTGTTTTTAGCTGAAAAGCCATCTTCGGTGTGCTATGTCAGCTGGGTGATACGGTCTGTAGCATTGTCGACCTGATCTACGGTCGACCTCCCGTGTCGACAGCCCGCCTGCTTCTGTGGGAGCAATGGGTCGATGATTGGTTCAACACGGGCGTAGATGAGTCTCTCGAGGATTGTAAAGGGGGCACACAGCATAGGTATAGGGCGGTAGCTCTTTGGGTCCCCTGGTAGCACTTCCGGCTTAGGTCGCAACTATTAGTGCTCTTCTGCAGATCTTTGGAATTTTGAGTTGGCGCATGCACGAAGTGAGGAAAGCACAAAACCAAGATTTGAGAGCCGATCCGGTGTGGAATATAAACTCCGGGAAGATGAAATCCAGACCCAGAGACTCCTGGCTTCAGGCGCCTGAGGGCGGCAGCAAGTTCCTCTGGCCTAAAAGTGTCAGATATACTGTGACCCTCAGATGTTGGGACCGTCCATAGGATGGACAGCTCCTGATCTTCCATAGTTTGGACAATTTGGTAGACTCGCGGCCCCGGTCCTGTGTGCCTCGTTCTTCACAAGTTGCGAGGCGATGGAGTTTGCCGAGACGGGGCACAGACGAGAGGAGCGTCCAGACCTGCCAGTGAATTTGTTGATGGTGTTCCACACCTTGCGGCTAGAGTGCGAGAAGTCGATGGAATTGACAGTTTCCTCCCATCGCTCCTGTTTCTTCTGTTCTATCCGAAAAAGTATGGACAAAGCGGCTCTATCAGAGTCAGCCCCAATGGGTCTCGGACAAAGGAGCAATAGAGGGTCTCGGACTCTTTCTCCCAACATTGCACATAGTTCTTACGACGGCCACGTGGGATATATTGTTTGGCCGCAGAAGCCGGAGATTTTTTGAAAATGACCCTGTCTTGAGTAATTCATTGTGACTGGAGCCGATTCAATCAGAGAAAAACGTGACTTGAGTCAAGTCACCACATCATTTCTTAACGTGACTCGAATGGAGTCATTGACATGACTCAAGGCAATACTGACCGGGGCCCCGGGAGTCCTCCTTTCTTAAAATGTCGGTTGAGTTTTGTTTTACATGTAGATTTTCTTACCAAAGTCTACTTCATCAAAGGAATACTTCAAATTCACTCATGAACATATTAGCACAAATGTCATTGTTACAAGATACAACTCTACAATAAATTTTTAACCAATTTCGGTGTCAAGGTAAGTAGTTCTACGTCATATTTTTTTGTACAAAGCGTCAAAGCACGTTGATATACATACTTCAAATAACGTCCAGCCGTGTGGTGCCATGGCAGACCATTCCTCTTTAATAGTGCGTAGTTTATCACTTCAAGTCTCTGCGCTCATCTACTGTGTTTGAGACTTAAAATGGCAAGAAGTGGTTTTGGTGCGAGAATCATTGTGAAACATGTTAAATTTAATTTCCACAACTTGAGTCTCGAAATCTGATCGTTATTTGCACTGCTTAGTGCAAGAAGAAACATTCTATGGCAACACAGCATCTTCCACATTTTTTAATGTGAGAAAAATATGAAAAAATTTTTGCAACTTTTCATGTCAATCGGGAGAGCTACGGACCCCTTGGTGACGCCCCTGATAAATTTATCAGATATGGCAATGGATTCGTAAAACATTAAATACCTTTACAAAATCCATCGGATATCGACCAGTACTTGGATTCTCTTAATTTGTCAAAGATGACATTTTTGCACATTACAATATGTTCTATAATTCGAGTTTGCTAAATCTAAGCGACGAATTCAGGTAAATATTTTCGGTACAACATGCAGTAATGCATTCAAGTGATAATATTCGAGTCACTTGCAATTTCTTTGAGCCAAATTCTTGACCTTTCTCTTATCTTTAAAAAAAATGCTAAAACTTAACAGTTCGACTCGGACTGAATTCAACTCATTTTGCGGGGGACAGCTTGATGTAAAAACAATATAGTCATCGGGTCGATGCAGAAGTGAAGTTTTTCAACTACAGATTCTAAATTGTTTTTGTGTTCTCAAAGCAACACTACTCACGCTTTGCTTTATCCCTACAAATGATTTAGAAATCAATAAACTTAATTTTTGTAGTTCAGCTTGGTTGCATTACTAGTACTATCAGACTATGGTACAAGCACAGCAATGTAGTAGAACACATCAATTGGGTTTCATCAGAGCTGTCAGTTGGAGTGCACAAAATGCTGAATCGCACTGGTCGCACGTGTATATCACTATTAAGTAGAACACACCGATTTTCACCATGGGCGCAAGTTTGTTGTAAAATGTTGGGGACAGGTTAGTATGAAATTAATATAGTCATCGGGTCGATGCAGAAGTGACGTTTTATATGTACGGATTCCCTCTTATTTTAGAGGTGTTTTGAGGGCAACACTAATCACGTTTTGTCCTTGCAGATGATTTGCGTATTAATATACTTAAATTTGTTGATGGTCATGGTGCTGTAGCTCAGCCTACTTCCATTAATATCGTATTTGGATACAAACAAGCACAGCAATATAACAGAATACATCAACTGGGTTTTATCAGAGCTGTCAGTTGGACTGCACAAAACGCTGAATCGCATTGGTCGCACGTGCATGTCACTCCTAAAGTAAAACACTTCAACTTTCGTAAGTGTGAATTACAGCGCGATTTGATGTCTTATTCAAGTCGCTTAACGTTACAGAGACGATAAATATTTTTCTTGCACATTTCCATTTTTTGAAAAACCTACAAATCTGTTTAATACAACTGGGCATCATGCATGTAGCCCCCCCCCTACCAAAATTTCCATTGATATCCTCTTACCAACACCAAAAACGTTTGGCCTAAAATTAGCGTAGCCTACTTCGCAAAATGATTTCAATCTATATTCACTGTTGGTGGGTGGAGGATGTATCCTTTCAATCTCCCCTTGTTGGACCCTGCATACATACCAACACAGCGTTGTAAAAGGGCCTCATTTTGAAGCCTGAACTCGGCCGGAGCCCAAAATCACAAGCCCGACATTTATTTTTGAAGCCCGATTTAGACCCGAAAGCCAAATTTACCGAGGGAGTTCAGATATGCGCAACTGCGGAGTAACAAAAAACGTTGTTTGCAGGTGTAGTTGCAGGTACACGCTGTATCACACCCAAAATAACAACCACCTTGACCAAAACATTGACATAATCTGGCACAAACGTAGCAAATTAGTAAAAGGTAAGACTGCGGAATATGATGTTTCTCAAGAAAAAAAAGAAACTATCCATGATGGCGCTATAGGCACGACAAGCCGGCTTGTACGCTTCTTAGAACAAGTCAAGAATTGCGTGAGTGATTGATCGCTTTGAGGCAAAGCCATCGCGTGCTAATTTCCCCACCGCTGTCGCCTTCTGAAAAAGAGTGAGACTAATCCAAGCAGTGAAGAAAATAACGCAGCTGTGTTTGCAAACAGAATCAGCTGAAAAAAATCACTTTACTCACAGAAATTACCGCGGTGAGCACAACAAATCTACGTCACGAAAGAAAAAAAATCCTTACTCCTAATGCTATAAAACAGTTTTGTATGATATTTTGACAAACTTAAGCCCGAGCCCGGCCTGACTTACAACTCTGCACCATGTCAAAAGTTTCATTCTAAGAGTTCTACTTGCATAACGACACGAAAATATATTTGAGATTAAAACAAAATGCACAACGGTGAATTGACAAAATGTACCAAGTTTCACCTTTAACACGAAAAGAATGTCCAACAAAACTAGGTATGATGTGCTTGTAATTTGTAAAGCAAATGCTTCGCACTTGGATGAAAACGTTGCTGCATTGTGGGTTTGGTTAAACTGAAGTAAATGAGATGACTTGCGAACCAATGCATTCAGCACAAGCGCAAAGTGTAGGAGTCACGGAAAAATATTTTTTATTTGTTGGTCATCATTGTCGCGACGTTACAAGAAGTGACGATGTGTATTTTATCCTTATTTCCAAGTCAAGTCCCTGCATTTTGAGCTACAGGTCGATGTACAGCTAGGTACATACTGTAGGTTACTTCAACGTTTTGAGTGAAATCCTGTTCACTAATAGTTGAACTGCCCATCCCGAAACCAAGTCTCCACAATAATGCTGCATTTTTGTCTTCGGCAAAAGCTTCGCAGAGATTTGCCTGAAAATCTTACTTTCTAATATATACATTAGCATCAATAAATTATACGCTGTGTTTCTGAATACGTGACAACCAACGTTAAAGCAAAGCCCGTTACATTTCTGTGCGAAACAAATAATGGGTAGATGATGAAATGGATGCCGATTTTGCGCATTTGACCAAGGTAACCTCGCGCGATTAAAACGCTGGAAACACTGTTCGTTTCTGCGTCAAGGTGGTAACTACCGGCATGAAGCGGCTCGGATAAAACGCTGAGTTGATCAGTCAGTCAGCAGCGGCCTCGTAGCCTAACAGACATGTTTCAGCGCTCGTATGCCAATGCTTTTCGGTTCGTCTCTCAGCTTTGGGAGTTTTGTTTTGGTAGTAGGTGTTGCACAAGTATTCACACTTTTCACTTCATATTTTCCGTTTTGCTTTACGTTTGGGCTTTTGGTTTAGGCTTAAAACTTTTAGGTTTATAGCGGAATCAGTCGAGAACAGCACAAACTTCCCTCCGGCCCGCTACCTTGTCGCAGAAACGAGCAGTGTTTCCAACGTTTTCATCGCGCGAGGTTACCTTAGGTCAAATGCGCAAAATCGGCATCCATTTCATCATTTAACCAAATAATGGCTGCACTGTGGTCTCTCACATGTGCAGCTGTAATACTTCTAACAGTATACCACACAGGGTAAAATGTCGGACAGAAGCAGTTAACCGTCTTTCACGGTCGCTAGAAACTTGAAAAATGCTAAAAATTATTGTATCGAAGCTAAAATTTATAAACAGAATCAGTGATACCACACCAAATTCTGTTTCAACATGAACTTGGCCATGTGTAACCCACCATCTAGCATGAAAAGCACTTCACGCAAAACGTGACAAACATCACTTTTATTTTTGAAACCTCTCCAAATACAAAACCTAAAGAGAAAAAAGTGGGGGGACATGGCATATTATATCCCTCACCTGCAAAACTGGGGGGACACGTACCCGTGTCTCCCACCAAACTGTGCCCATGGCAAAAGGTAGCGGACCCCTCACTGATACAAATGGCATACCACGAACAAGCTAATCGCACGAAAATTACATTTGCACAATTTTACATAACTGCCCGAAGCCGTAGGTGAGATGAAAACAGTAGTCGGAAAAACAAACAAAAAAACACTTGCCAACAGCCACAGTTACGACGAATTTTGTTGCGTAAAAAACATTGTTTTATGCCATTTTTCCCTTTTTCAACAGAGATTCAACTCAGCAAAAGTTGCAATTTGACATCACTCTTGTCGGGAGATAAGTACTGTATAACAGGCCTCCTATTAGATTTGCGCTTTGTTGACAATAATAATGTGAAGCACTGTTTCATCTGTTCATGCCGAAATAAACAAAAACATGGGAAGCATTTACAATCTTTTTAAATAACGGTTCAGCATAACTGCTGTAGGTTATTTAAAAAGAGAATACTACTTTGTTGCACATAAATCTACTTGCTGTTTGATTTCAACAAGAAAATTGAATGCACGTCATTTCCTTGCTGACAAGGCCATCATCAGTTTGACATCTGCATTCTAATTGCTTTCACCGAAATGCACCACACACAGGTACTGTAGTTACGAGAACAAATATTATAACTCATATTCAGCAGAAAGACAAGCATTGGAGACGAAGGTTTTGGAATATTTTATTGTCTAAAGAAATGTAGAAACGGCAATCTATTCCAAGAGCTGCATTTTTTCCGCGAACTAGACTTTCTTCAGCGTCAGTTTTTGTCAGAATTGAGCTGTGGCAAGACCAGGCCCGTGACCACCTTGGGACACCAGGGGGCCGAAGAGTTTTCTGAGAGTGGCCCAAATTTTTTTAACTATGTCCAACACATTTTTCCAGGGGGGCGATCATTTTCTTGAGAGGACTTCGCCTCTCCTGCGCCCCCCTAGTTACGCGCCTGGGCAAGACTAGTGTTCACAGGACGACGCGCGGACGAACATAAATCACGTGAACACATGTGAAGGGCGTCTCATCCTGACGTGGCATGGTTCAACACAAGGCAGGTTGAAGGTGAACGTCCTTTTCCTTGGAATCGTCACAGCATCCACTACAATCACGACGATTTCTTGACCACATGAGCGCAGTCGTACGCTCCGCGCACAACGCGATGATTGACGCCTATAAGGTCCTGGCATCGAGCTCCTTGGATCAACACGACGCTGTGTTCCTGAGAATTACATATGAGGTTGCTTGTCATGGGAAAAATTAAGCTAATTTCTTGTTTAATCATGCGCGAAGCCGCTGAAGTGTTACTTCAATACACGTGCACACACACTCCGTTATATTTCGGGAGCTGCCGGTTTCGTACTAAGGAACAGATCACTCACCTTCAGATCTACAATTTAACACACCAATGCTTTCATACATTCCACCATACGCCGCTTTTCATTATCCACGTGTTATAACCGGAACAAAACGACGCAGAACCGGGTCGTAATTGCATTACGTACATCTGAATACGCTTCTTGAGACGGAACAAACGTAGTTTTTTATCAACTGAAACGGTATTAACGTCAATAAATAAAAACGCAGATCTAGCAGCCGGGAGTAGGGTTTACGTAACAGCTGTATTCAAAACAGATTACACCATCTCAGTCAAGCACAACAGTGCGTAGTTGTCGAAGAATATAACATTGCATAAACACATATAGGCGCCGAAACTCTGTCAAACGATATCAAATGAAAACCGAGTGAATGCCAAGACTCAGGAGATGCTGCGCCAGGGGCTCAACTAGCACTCCGTATGGCTTGCTATCTACTTTACGCAAGCACGAACAACGCAAACCCACATCAACTAAGTTGCAGCACTTGGGAAACGGCACACAATACTGGAACGTTTCAACGAAAATCGTTAGGCCTATGCTTTCGTTCGAACAGAAGAGCTCGCTATAGAGCAGTGGTTCTTAACCTTTTTACATATCTTACCCCGTTTTACCAAAAATGGTTACCAGATTTACCCCCGAAGAACTCAATTGCACTCTTTTCTTAAAAATATGAAATTAACCAACTCTTACAGTTCAGAATGATTTATAAAAATTTACATTTTCTGCAATTTATGCTTCAGTAAATTTACCCCCTTGGAAGATGAAATTTACCCCTAGGGGTAAATTTACCCCAAGTTAAGAACCACTGCTATAGAGTATAAAAATGAGGTTTAACCGCTAGGTTGCACGTAAACNCAACTGTAAATTAATCTTACTNAAACAGATTTTTCATCCTCACCTGCAANGTGCACATTAGTTATTGTTTCGGAACTCAAACCATAAAGTAAACACACAGTTACGACAGCTTCCATTGAGCAAGTAACCTAGAGACATAACATAAATAACAAACCATCAGGTTGTGGCCTTCTCCCGGTATGTGAGCTGTAATTTTTCGTCCGTTGCTTAACCGCACCTTGCAACACTTGCGGTTAGCACTGTTCGGCTTTCTTGGCTTGACGATCATCACCTGCATCGCACAGAAAAGCAAACTACTACTTGATGCGTAGAACACGTTTCATAGCACTTTCACCGTAATTGCACACGTTCTAAATGTATCACACAGGAAGCTTACTTTTTCATAACACACAACACCTGGATAAAAAAGGACCAAGTGATAAACACTGAAAAAAATAAGGTTATGATTCACATTCATGTTGTGGCAGTAACTTCAGCTATTTGGCCAGTGATTCACAACCTTCTCCACCTCGACCTCGAGTCAGTGGCGAAATTGACAGGGGGACAAGCAACCCCACTGGCAAGCTAAATGTACAAACTGGACCTCCTCTAGTTGACACTTTGGTATTTAGTATTTTTTAGGTTGTTGTTTTTTGCATTTTTCAGGGTGTTTTCGATTTTTTAGCTGGTATAGACATCCACGACATCCAGAGATTCACTATCATTTAACTTTTTTCCTTCAGCTTTTGTTCCCCTGGCTCAAACATCTAGTTACGCCGCTGCCCCGAGTATATTACTTTTGTCGCGGACACTCAATCACTAATCTGTATAATTTAAGTTATATCTTAGTTATATCTAAGTTATATCTTAGTTATATCTAAGTTATATCTTAGTTATATCTTAAAGGCTATATCTTAGAATTTGGGAAATTCAATTTTAGATTTGGAATCAGAGAACTGAAATCATCCTAGTAGTGCAATTGTTGCCTTTTAGCCTAATCAAAACGTTGTTGACCTGGGTTATTAAAAGAGATTTAACTGGTTGACCCTGCTGCTTTGCGAACCCATCATTGGGAACTACTATGTTACGCCGAAAAAAAACATTGTTCATCACCCTGAATTTTTGTACGGGTACTACTTTTGAAATGGTTGGTTATGTAGTTTCCATGTAAAACTGAGTAGCTTTAATTGACCAACAAATTTAACGTCATGTTTTGCAGAAAAGCCTTAGGAAGTGATATCAAGCTGGTTGCTTTTGTTTGAAACTCACACTAGCACAGCTTGAAATCAACAAATACACAAGACGTATTTTTCAACAAATAGTACCATTCACAAAATCAATTACATGCAAATTCAGTTTATAAAAACACAGAAGAACTTTTTCTAGCATAAATCACAATCAATGCAGCAACACTGGGGTAAAATCATCTAATTAATTTTTGAAGGGATCACAACCGACAAACCAGGGTTGCAAAGTCGGATTCCTAATAACACTGGCAGTCGGAGCCAGACTTTTTTATCTTACTCTGACTTCAGATGGCCAATTGGATCATTTTCTACATCACACTCCTAAATTGGGAATTCCTGTTGAAATGGTACAATTTCTTTTGAAACTTTTGCTGAAACAGATATTTCTTTCTGTTTACCACGATTTCCATTGATTTTAACAGCAAAATTTCATTCCTTTAATGTTAAGGGGTCGGAGTCAGATATTTTACCTCCAACTCCGCAACCCTGCGATAAACCGCTGTTTTCTTTTGGAAGCCAGCCTTACACTGAACGCCTGAAGGATACACCAATAATGGGGAATATCGCAGAGTGCTTCTACTCTCGGAGATTTGAAAGCCATGCGTAAAGGGCAAGGCCAATGATTGAAAACTGGAACATTACTTGCTCACAGGGAAAGAGCAGGGAGTACTTAAGGATGCCAAACAATATTCCCTAGATCAGTGGTTCTCAAATTTTCATGAGCTGTGGCCCCCTACTTGGGTTATGCAATATCACGGCAAACCTACCTGGTGAAGGTCTCTGCTTGTGGCCCCCAGAGAATCATTCCATAGCCCCCAAGGAGCCTGAGGGCCCCGTTTGGGAAACCCTGCCCTAGATGTTGTTGGCATCTTCTGCAATAAGTGTTGTGGTTCTTCTAACACAGTTGAGCTGTATGATGTGTGCAAATTTTTCTACTCCAGCGCTCAGCTAACACAGTCTACCCAGGCTGGGGTGGGCATACTCATTAACCCTCAGTTTGCAGGCTATGTCAATGGATCCCACTGGGAGGAAGAGTGTGCATGTTGAGGTTGAAAGACCGTTCCCTGTGTCTGATACAGGTATACGACCCAAACTCAAGTGCACATTGGCTTCATAATGCGGCCATCGGATTACTTTATAAGTCCTTAATTGGCCCTTGAAGCAATTTGAGTTTGAGACCGTGCCTTTTGCGCTGCCTACAACAATGCCTATTGAATTATGCATTACATACCCAGAAATGTAAGTTATTTGGCTAACACGTGTGTCAGCGTTTTTTAAGGCGTTTTGAGGGACTGAAACGATCTCTCAAATTTCTCCAATGGTCTCTTTAAAAAAACTTCTTCAGCAGAAACTTTGCACTTGCACCTAATGCAGATGGATTGCGTCTAATACTGAGTTTTTCANCCTCNGTTTTCATGATGTTACTCACTGCTTCAGTGCGTGTGGTGAAGTCTGATTTCGAGGTGAACATGTTTCAACTTCTTTACACTAGTAACAAATCAAACTCAACAGACTGTGTCATATTATGCAAACAAGGATAACCCAGTGTTTTCAGCAAAACCTTTGTCTCCATTGCATGTCTTTCAGCTGAATATGGGTTTATGATATTTGTTCCTGTAACTACAACTCCTGCCTATAATGGATATCGTTCTTTAATTTGCATGCATAGTGCAACCAAGAAATGCAAACAATCAGTTTTGAACCCAGTTTCATTGATTTCTTCAAGTGGTGACTGAGACAGTAACCTGATGCATCATCCACCCAAATGCAAATCTTTCAATTGTTTATGTAACGGTTTGTTGTACGTGTGGCTTAGGCTAATCACACGCAGCTGAATGGCTGACTGCACTGGATTGCATATAACCTATTTCATATTGATACCGGTATGAGGCTATGAAATTGATTGAAAACGGTTGATTTCATCTGGTATGCATACTGTTTTTACCTAATGACCTCATGCAAATGCTGTGATAATATCACCAGGGTTTTTTTTAAGGAAAATATTAGGTACCCGGTATGGATCTGTAGGGACCTGATTTATCTGATTCTAGGGACCCGATTTTCTCTGATTTTAGGGACCCGATTTTCTCTGATTCTAGGGACCCGAATCAGGTCCCTAAAACGCCTTTAAAAAAACCTGTATCACTTTAGTATGTGTATTTGTTTGAATATCACTTTGTTAAATCAGAATTGAAAAAAGTACTTACTTTCAGAACAACACCTTTGATATGACTTTTTCCAAACATTTTGGGCGGGTGTTTCTTACGCTTATGCAAATGACCATCATTTTTAAGCATTCTAGCATCCATTTCTTCAAATGAATAATTTTGATACTTTCTTTGAAGAGCCTGAACAACATACATATCAAATAATAAATTAATACCATAATTAACAACAACATTTAAGAATAACAACAGCTTTACTTTACATACAATCAAAGAAATGTCTTACTCAATTATCATTTTATAAATGTGCAAGAGCTTGCATTCCTGTATTACAGGGATTCACAAACTTTCTCTGGCCATGTACCCCTTCAGCATTTTGACAGATAAGCATGTACCTTTAAAATTTTTTATGACAAAAAGGCTGAGGAAAATAATGAAAGTATGTTTACCAATAAGCACATAATGATATTTGAAAATAATATTCACTGATATATGTATAAATAATTCAAAATCAATAATATATAAGGGTCATTCCATGCTTAATTGAACACCCTTGTTCACCCACCCTCTCAGATTTTGATGAAAGTGGGCTCATTTGAAAGAGCTTCAAAAATAAC
>JGI24158J21664_10002780_pt1 | contig 21534 bp, 7 predicted proteins | sample Ectturendosymbi3_FD_21664 | JGI IMG/M metagenome (IMG submission 21664)
TCATAATTGTGATTATAAAATTTTGTTTGGTGTTCCCCAAAATTTTTTTATTGCATAAAGTGGTCCGTGATGCAAAAAAAGGTTGAAAAACACTGCTCTAGTAGATCATACTGGTCACTCTATGAAAATTTCTTCATCTTGTCAGGTCACAACATTTTCAGCAAAATACCAAACCTAAGTGATCAGCGCAATTTTGCAGTGGCAAGCATCTTTCCTGCGTTGTAGAAAGACAACAGCTGCGCGGTACACACACTCGACTGAGTTTTCTCTTTTGGCTGATCTGAAGGCACGAGAACCAGGCGCTTGCACACCACCATCGCCAAGCGCAGTTGGACCGCAATTCGATTTGAAGCCACGCTAATCGTGTGACTCGCTCAAAACAGTCGAAACTCAACCTCCGCAATAAGGTACGTGACAAACCAAACTACGGCATCTCTTTTGGTTCTCCGCTCGCAGACAGATGTGGGAGTACGTGAGGCAGTTGCCTCCCTCACAGTTGACAAATCTCGAAAAGTTAGACGCACATAGGTGAAAGAAGGGCAGCAGTAAGGAAAAATTTGAATTTTTGTAAAATCAGAAAACAAAGTTTGGTCAACCTAAATTTTTAAAATTTTGGCAAAATTGTTGCAAATTCAGGCAGATGCAAAATGATGATGTTTTTATAGTCATTTTGCGCATTTCCACGGCAAAAAGTAGGAAATACAGGAAGAAGTTGAGCAAAACTGCTGCAGATCCAGGGCGAAAATTGAGAAACCGAAAACTGGGTAAAATACGAAAGTTTTGGTGAAGTTTCTTTGATATCCCTAAAAAACACGCTCCGTACTGCCGTGTCGGCGCTCAACAACGACGTACCTGAGGTATCAGTGAAAGGGTGCATGACCGTTCCAGAAGTGACAGTGACTTCGCGTATCCGGCCATTTCGACATTCGTTTGGGTTCCCGCGACGGGAAGGGTCGACCAACTTGTACGCGTGGCCACCGTGTACGTTCTGGCCGGGAAAACTGGTTGACAAGAAGTAGAGCTCGCCTGCGAAGAAGAGATTTTTGAAAAAACAAAAAGTTTACTCGCAGTTGATTCAACCACGATGGTTGCGTGAAAAATATAGTTTGAGGAAAACCTGACGTGTTTATGTCCATGACAGGTACGCGCTTCGGAGTAATAGAAACTTATGCCGTCTGCGTGACCGGGTTCGCTTGGTTGCTTTTAGCCAGTTCTCATTTTCATAAGATGCAATCTGAAGCGTGAGCCCATTCAGGCAACATGATGTAAACGATCGAGACACTGACGCTGTGGAGACTTTTCATCACAGGAGGCAAAAGCGCAATTCCTGCGAAATCTGGACGCTGACATGCAATCTGCGCGCAACCTGGTTAGGCGATGGTTGGAGTTTAGTGAACACACAAACTACGGGAGCGGGACATGCATCTGGAACGCGCCAGTTATTTGCGTGTCTTCAAATTCAGAAGATATGGTAGAAAAAGGAAACCACGTTTCGACTAAAGAGATTGGCAACTTTAAAAATGTCTGATGCAGTCCGGCCCGTGATGACATTTTATCAATAATGAAAAAATAATATAGGCTCTACTTGCAAACAACTTGTTGATTTGATAGAATGTAACATATCCCGAAACAATCAAATAACGTAAGATGTCCGGCACTTGATGTTGTGCAATTGTGCACAAGCTTATGTGGCCCCCAGACGAAAACATTTGGAGATCCCTGTTTTGGGTATTGGAAAAGCGAACACCGTTTCCCTTATCTGAAAGCTGCTGCTCCAGAACTGGGTATGACAGCGACATGGGCCCCGTCGGAACGAGTCTTTAGCCATGCAGATGAATTGTACAGCAAGAAACGCGCCAATCTGGCCGTACGAATCTTTGCTATCCTCATGCTTATGAGAATGAATCTACCTTTAGGCATGAATTGAACTTGGTTTGAAGTCGCTTTGATTTGTGTCCATGTAATTCTAATTTTAGTTCAATTTCAGGTTTTCGAAATTCAGTTAATTTCAATTCTAATCAAATTTCTGACAGCTGAATTAGCTATAACTTTAATTCTAATCTAATTTAGAAAAGCTAAAATAATTCTAGTTGTCCAAGTCTGGTCTGATGAGCGGCAAATCTTGCTTTCGAACGCAAGCCGAAAAAAAAATCATGCCGAAATGTTCGATTGGCGCAAAAGTCTGTTGTTGTGATAGCGTACCACTAGCAGTGAACATTCCTACGCACGCCTGGTCACCACGATGGAAAGCAAAGGAGTGGTTGCAACATAACTTCAACACAGACCATTTGCCAGAAGCGGACAACTAACGTTGAAAAAGACGGAATTTGCGCGAACATGAATAAGGTGTTGGCAAAAACGGGTTTGTACGGGAATCCAGTGACTGTACATGCACAAACGGGGGGGAAATCTGAACTGCAGCAAACAATACCTGATTCGTCTTCCGCGAAACTCGTAATGTATTGAGAATATCGGTTGGTCAGTCCACCGTTGACGCAAATATCATCACCTCCCATGCAGATCTTCCCACGCGTCCACGCTCCATCGGTCTCTCGTAAGTAGAACAGTTGCCTGGAGAGGACCGGAATGAAAAAGGCCCTGACCAGTGACCAACGCTACAGTGCCCCGATGACAAGAACGCCAGTCTTTTGAGCTCGCAATGTAAGGTTGATGAAGCAAAAGTAATTCATTTCTCAGCGGACAACTTTTACCAAGCTCTGTGTTAAAATCTTGAAACTGAGAGATCCGTTGTGCTTCCGGGGATATAAAAAAGTAAGATTGAAGCAAAGATTTTGCTACCATTGTTAAAACAGGTGGAAAAAAGTTCGGAAAAAAGAAAAACACGTTAGGCAGTAGAAAAGAGGTATGGTGTTGATATAATAGTTTTAAGTGCTGATGACGACATGCCGCAAATCTGTAAAAACTTGCAATTGCCAAATCCAACAAGGTATTCAGTACGTTTGCAAGTGGTTACATGGGAGGTTACAGTTGAATAGCGCCACAAAATTAAGTTCGTAGCACCTACACCAGTCAGTATTCTCCAGTGATAAAAACATTGCTAAAAACGTTTGAAAGCTCAAGCTCGTGCAGGTAAGAAGTCGATAAATCAGTGGTTCTTAACCTTTTCTCTATCACGCCCCCCCCCTACGTAGTCGTGCTTTGTTTCAAGACCGCTCTGACATTAAATATGTTGTAAAAACAGACGTACAGTATTTATTGGCAAATTTACTGATCAAATTTTATATGTTTAAGAACGCGTGAGGACTCGGGCCCCCTTGGGAAGGCGTGCCCCTCCGGTTAAGAACCACCGCGCTAATGAATAAACGAACCCGTTTGCCCAGTCCGCAAAAACATATAGTCCGTTCAAGTTCGGTGATTCACATCCCCTGTACACGTAGCCTCCGGTGATTGACTCTCCTTCTGCATGGCTGTATACGTCGATGGGCGGAGCGTGATCAGCTGGAAAATCAGCAGATCTACTAGTTCATATGCGTAGAAATTGTCTTTTTGCCACGCAAAGCAACCTTAAGTTAAAAAAATCAGGCCTTGCAGGGTCACACAGTGCAGAAGGATCAGAGCCGTTGCAATGACCATTGTGCAGCGAGATTAGACTGAACAGTATTAGTTTGCAAGACATCTTCATGACATGTTGATGCAAGTCAAAACCACAGTACAAAATATACGTCGTTTAAAGCCTAATCGAATGTATAAGTCTTTTGCATGTATGGGCTTGGCTGTATATTTGTTCCCACCCCTTGTATGATATCATAATGGCTTTGAGACCACAATGCAGTTTGGCTGACAAAGGTTTGTGGTACAGGCGTTGACTTCCTTTTTCTAGCGTGGTGACTTGATGAAACGGTGTCACGAGCTTGCATTAAGAAATTTAGCGAATAAACCCTCGGTGTGTGCTACTTCAGTTATACCCTCCCAATGAGCGCTCAACTTTGAGTTAGTCTCTTCATTTAGTGCTTCGAGGCATCGGAGGAAGCATTTTATGTGGGGACCTCGTTCACCGTGCGTGATGAGTGATCGGTACTTGACGAGATTTCATTTTGTGAAGTTTCTGAATAAATCCGTTTGTTCATCTGTTGGCATGGCATCATTACAATAAGATTTAAGACCATGGTCTTCCACGATGCGCTGTGCTACCAAGGCAACCTAGTATAGTATAATTCGGGATCAAATCGTGTCTCAAGCAGTTGAGGGCTCATGGAAAGATTTGGTATACACAGGGGGTTCGTAGGGTGATAAAGTTAGGAATCACAAGAAGTCACAGCAATTTTCACATTCTATAACAGTCAAAAAGCTGCGAAAGAAAAAAGCTTGATCGGATTCTTTTGTAATAACGCGAGATTGAAATCAGCTTTGTTCACGTCACGTTTGCTGCAGCTCGGCTCTCTCATAGAGACACCTGATTTATGGCCGATATTCTTGCAAAGTTAGAAGATCAACGTTGATGAGACTGCCGCTTAATTTACTTGGGTGCGGCGCATGGCGTGGCGTGAAAAATTTAGGGACAAGATTAGGTCTAAGTGCCCAACGGGACACAAAACGTCAACGGAGAACCGTAATTTAGTGTGCTTATATACTTCTCTTGAATACTAATGTCCTGGCGGAGAAGAGAAACTGTTAACTTTATTTAACGTACATTTTTTCGCGACCTGAATGAAAAAAGATTGCTTAGAACTTGAGTTTTTGTTTTGTCATGAATCCTGCAGGAATACACTTAGTTACGGTGAGCAGAAAAATTAACCAAACGCAAATATCGCTACTCAAATGTTCTGATGCCGCCTTCAGCAACAGCATGACACTAGGATGAACCTATGAAACAGATTATCGCAAATTGATGATCAGTGGCAAATCAAAGCGGCATGCTTACCGATGTTATTGCACAATTCTTTCTTGTAGCAGGAATATCCTTCGTATCCGTTCCATCCATAATTCCCACCGCGTTCAATGATGTCAACTTCTTCGAATTTTTCTTGCCCGACGTCACCGCAGAAAATACGGCCAGCTCCTGCGCCTGCACCGTCAAGAGGATAAAGCACACGTTGAAGTCAATTTTCAAGGCAAATCAGGAGAATTACAAAGCACAAGCTGTTGTTTTTTGTTTGTGGTGACTGCAGAGACTCGGGCAGACAGTGACGCAAAACACACCCGACGTCATGCCAACACCAACATTTGCCAGAAGGAAATCCACGGACAGAAGCAGGGTTTGATTTCTCCTGCTGACAACGACGATGAGTTAACAATGAAAGCCAACTGAACCTTATCGATATCAGTATTCTATCTTCACTTGAACGTCAGACAGTCATGCAGTAGTCCTGATATTTTATCTGTATCCACTAGCAGAACCCAGTGTTCGAAGAACGTCTTGAACCGTGAATCATTCTGTCAATTATCAAGCTGAGAAATATTGCTCACGCACATCCAGCGACGTTACCTGTCGCTCGGTCGCCCCGGTCCACTGCGCAACGCCACGGGTTCCGCAAACCGTACGCATAGATCTCGGGCTTTGCTCCGGTTTGGTTGATGAACGGATTGTCGACAGGTATTCCGTAAGCCAAGTCTGGAGACCGGTCGTTCACGTTCACTCTCAACGCTTTGCCGAGGTAGCTGGCTCTGTGCATTGATGAGGCAAAGATCAATCAATCGATATTGGCGGAGACCAGAAGTAGTCAAAGTCGAAGGACAAATTGTATTCGGAAAGCTGTTATGAGCTTGGGATAGCGACATGGTGGCGTCGCGGCGAGACAATCTCGACTGTTCGTCATAATCAAACTCAAGCTTTTGAAGTTGTCAGCACGGGTAGCAAAAACAAAATTGCCGGCAAGCGAATTTACTGAATAACTATTTTTACGGAAATGTGTAGGTGTGCAGAACCATTACCGCGGCGTAAACCAAAGCACGACTTTGGCAAAGATAATTTCAGGTTAAGGAGAACCATTTACATATAACGCTCTTTGGTACTTTCCACATTTTGAATTACATCAACCTGAAAATGCTTCAACAACAAGTCTCCACAGGGACGACGCAGCAAATCGAATCGTGACGTGTTTCACTAGGAAATCGACTTCACGTAGTTTTCGCATCTTCAGTCACGTAAATTGCAGGCAAACGCTTACGAGTGAAATGATGAAAGCTAAAGCAAGGTTTAGATTAGAGAAAGCACGTGAACTCCAGTTTTAAACCTTTTAAAATGTATTGCACAAAAATTGCAACAACCTGTGTTTTAAAGTTTTTTTCTAGAAATTGGGGGTGGCCCAGTTTCACAGCGAACTAATCGAGTCCGGATAGCTTTACAAGACATCTGACCTGCAGTTTCACAATTCGTGGTTGTTGCACTTAAAAGGTGCGTTGAATAGTGACATAACAGATTGTTTTGTTAAACGACTTTGTGCGAAATATTTAACAGGCAGACATTTTGAAACGTCCATTCCCGATGAATGACGTTTAATCACCAAGTGTTTATCATAGTCTATCACACAGATTTAAACACAAAAGTGATACTCATGACAATCCGCCTTTCTAAGGGCAATGTCAAATCTCAACGACATCACTGCTTTACACTTTATTTTGCCCAGTGAAAAAATCCCTAAATATAAAAAGAAAAATGCAAAACTGACCGCAAGCTTTAGAAAAACAGCTATTGCGCTTGTTATCAAAACGCTGTTCATGTGCAGCGATTCAGAAATACGGCTGAAGCAGAACTGCTAAACTCATACCCTGGCCACGAAGGTGTAACAGCCAAAATGAGATTCACAACGCCCCGTGGTGTTTGTTCAGCCCCAGTTGAAAGTCGTCAGAAAAAAACTTTGAAAAAAGTTAGAACCATCGTCATACGCAGCAACGAGGTACGTTGGGGTGTGGGGGGGGTAACCTTCATATCGTAACGTGCATTAAAACAGTGAACAGAAGACATGGTGCTTCATGCTGCATCATGTCAGCTTTCTAAGTTGTTCCCTGACAGATCCAAAATAAAAGGAAAAACCCACTCATGCCAGCGCACAAAAAGTTTGGCAACTAGCTCATTTGAGTTCTAAATTTATTTTATGGATTCCTATAAACTTGCGGCACGCATCCACCACCTACGGACAGCCTCTGGGCAGCAACACGGAGGATAGGAACTTACTTATTCTGTCCGTGCCCAAACGGATCGCCGCCTTTTCCACCGTCTCCAGTGAATATATAAAGGTAACCATCGCGAAAGAGTAACTTTCCGCCGTTGTGGTTACTTGCAACCTGCTTGATGTCAAGCACGACGCGCTCACTCGAGCGGTCCGCCATGTTCATATCATCGCTCACCTGTAAACATTAAGCGTGTTTTGGCTGAGTCTACTCTACATCCAGTTGAGGGGATGGCACAAAAACGAAGCTATTTATTTTCAAACTGTTTGCCACAATGCATTTCAAAGCAGGATAAGCACTTTGACAGTTAAACCATCCGAAGCGTTTTACGTCGTGGAACGGAGGCAGCTTGTGACAGTTTCGTTATTCACGTGACCGCGACAGTACTTGTAGCATATTACATTTGCCACCTTCACGTTGGCGAATGAAGATAATCTCACCACACAACACGTTTAGAAAATGAAGATCGGTATCACAAATTCTCAGCCAAAATCAAACGGCCATATAGCAGGTGTGGCCAAACCTACTCTATGTATGAGCGGCATATCGTAGAACCAAAGTTACAAAGAGCCACAACGTAAAAATCTAAAAATACGAATTCATTTGCAATCTACGCGGAACGAATTGCAAAAGTAATACTGTACGGCACGCTGGTAGCTACCACAGTACAGTGCCACTTATAGAGATATCACAGGCTCACATTTTCATAACCCGGTTCGACCCATCACAACCAACCCGTACTCGTAACCCCTCCTAAATTTTGGCCAGTACCCAGCCCAATCCATAAAGAAGGCAGTGCCTATTTTGCCTCATAAGGCCTAAGCACTGCTGTGTCTTTTTTGCCTCATGAGGCGAAAGCACTGTTTTGCCAANATGCTTGTACATAAGATAAACTTTGGCAAATTGGGTTGGTATGAATAAAATTTCTTTGAAACTTTTAAATATTNTAAAAATACTGTTTGAACTTGATCTTCTACAGGTAAACGTCATTTGTTTCAAAATTCGGTTTTGTTGCACTTGTACTGNCTGGACAGCAGTTTTGTAGACTGCTCCCCATCAACTATACCGGGGANTCTCAATCTTTTCAAGCCTGTGGCCGAATAAGTAAAGAAACATGGCCTACCACCTGTACAACTTCTCAAATGCGACAGATGTACAAAGGAGAAATGAAAACAACTAAAACAATATTCAATAACACAACGTGCGCTAAGATCATAGCGAAGGCTGTGCCTCTTTGTTTTTAAAAAGCATAGATATTCGAAGCTCATTTCATGATAATGCACCGATCAAGTCATCTTCCACATAAAACCTGCTTTTAGATTTCGTTTTCGTGGCAACAAAAGCAGGGCTGTGGGGCTGGAACCCGGGGCCCATGCATGATGCATGGAGCCGGAGCCTGAAATATGAGTTGCGGCTCCACAGCCCTCAACAAAAGCCACCTGTCTGCCTCAAAACACCTTTAGTAACTACATATTGTGCACAACTTGGTAGACTATTTGGAAATTATTTCCATGTCGGAATAATTTCTAATGCATAATGACGAAAGAGAGCGCATTATGACGCTTATATCTCAGGAGGTACCTACGTTTTCGATTATAAGGATCAGCTTGCAAAACGTACAATTTCAAAACATCAGGCTGTGGCCCGTCAAAAATTCTTCCTTGGCCCACTAGTGGGTCATTAATTTATGGCCCACAGGTTGAGAAACCCTGAACTATGGAGTAGTGTAGGCCTAAATTAATGACTACCACTGGAGAGCGTACAGTACAGTCACAAGGAGCAGACAACATACATTAGTAGGCCTATGCGTTGTTCGCTTACATCACGCCTGACAAAACTCAGAAAAACTCTTGAGGTCTGACCCGAATTCCACCAGTGGGCGCTGTTACTGCCAACTTGCATTTTTGAAAAAATTTTCCTCAAACATCCTCGAAAGTGCTTCAAAAAAGTTAGGAATGTAAGTGCTTGGACGGTTAACCGCCCCATGAAATCCTACCGTTAACCGCCATTTTAGCGGCCCATGCCATCTCTAACCACTCTGCAATAGAAATAAATATACTGTATAATTTTTCGGAATTTCGAAGAGCCGCAATTGGGCACCCCTGCTACATAGCGTAGCACTAGAAAAACAACAATCGTTATAAATATGATTCTTTGATGCGATTAGAAACCTGTCTTTTTCGCTCAGAAGTTTGTTCGAAATAGCTTTAAATATTTCTGTCATTTTTTCTATAATTCATGTTCCTTACTTGTTAAAAAGCTACTAGTTGCGTCGTACTCTTGATGCGAACCCCCTCATGGCATAGGTCAAAGAAGCAAGCGACGCGTCTTTGTGTCCTCGCGTTGCACCGGGAGGAAAAATACGTACAATGCCAAAAAAAATGATCTGCGTCGTGTAAGAATCTTCCTCATTCATTTCGTGAATATCTCAAAACTCGCCGTAGCAGCTGCACTACGTTTGCGGACGATATGGCCGGTTTGACTTAGAATGCTTCAGACCTTTCACATAACAATCGTTTGATGACCGTAAAAAAATATTGGGTACGTATCCTCAACATAATAACCTTCCGACAACGCTATAAAGTAAAAAACGAGCCGATTATTACCAAGGGCGGCGATACAGTAGCTAAGACAAGAGACGACAGTGTTGACCTTAAAATAGATGCGAGCAATGTTCATGCCACATCAAAGCAGCAGCTGACCGTATTCCTGAATAACTAGTCTAACCTAAATTTTCTAAAAGGAAAAATTTACGCAAATGCAAGAACGTCACAGAAGACAAGAAGTGGTTATACCGCACCCTTACCTTGAATTCGCTAACCCGCGATACGTGGCGACCGTTTGATCTGTGCGAATAAAGAACATAGAACAGGCCGTTCGTCGTAAAGTTCGGATGAAACTCAAGGTCAAGCAGGCCACGTTCATCGAAAGCCCTGTGAAAATCACACCTTTGCTGCAGAAACGGATCGTTTTTGGCAATAGATGGGTTAAGATCGAGGTAAAGAAGTCTAATGCAAGTGATGAGTCCTAGCTTGCTAAAAGTTTTGCTAGACATCCATTGTTGTAGAAGAAAGGTTTTTCTATCTGTTGAAATTTTAAGGGGCTTCAGCTGGGGCTGTTTTCAGACAGTTGTCTTCACATGGATTCAGTGATATAGAAAAGTATAGCTAAAAGTCTACAGATGGTTTAAGATTGCAAAATGCGGGTAAACTACGTTCAAGTTTACGGCTTGAAGATCGTTGACAAGCAAAGCGCATCCAGTTTCTAACACGAACATGTAAGAGCAAGTGGCAAAAGTCCAGCTGCTGCACTCATTCTGTGGCAAGGCTGTTACCGGTTTCGAATTTCGTTGTAAAGGGTCAGAAGGTTGTTTTCCAATTGGCAATTAATAGGTGACTCGGGACAATACAGCTGATGCTCTAGGCAGCTTTCACATACGCACGTTGCATTCCTGTGCAGAGCGAGCAGCTGGTGAACACGTGTCCACACCCTTGGTAAGCGCTTACCTCCCGCTTGCAAACACATCGCTGTGCAAGTCCAGAAAAGGCGGCGACAATCTAGTGAAGTTAGAGAGGTAGATCCAAATAACTCCTTTCTGTTCAGCAACGAAGAACCTAATCAAACCAAGTAGCACATGCATATTAGCTCAAGCGACACACACCAGTTACACTGCAAGCAGATTGCGAAAAAATGGGTCAACTGCATACTTTCGAGTAATTTCAGCTTTAGTTACAATTGCTCATCAACTCATTTCATGTTGACCTATATTATTTTTTGCAATGCGGATTTTATCAAATTTTCAATATTACTCCTTATCATGTACCAATACTGCGCATACCTTTATCCAAAACTTAAACAAAAAAACAGCAACAAAATGGTAATGGAAAACAAACAAGACTATTGTATATAGCTCTTGCTTGTGCGTTCACAGTGTTATTTGTAAAATGCAACCAAGTAGCAGAATTGCATACTTCTTTGAAAAATTTGAGGATAGAAAGTTGGTGACATTTTGGCACAAATACAGTATAATCATTTGTCTTGGCGGCACATAATTCATATGCTTCCTGAGGCCATTGGATGTCTTTGCATCCTGTCATGTGCAACCTTCTCTAAAATAACACAATTGCTGATGCTTTCCTTTAGCACATTCCACAGCAGTAGTCACCATTTTGCTCATTGCGTGCAATTAGAAACAAACTTTTTTTCAACGAGGCTTCTGCAAATGACAAACGTAAAAGCCATTTTCTCTGCGTAAGTACTACACAGCAGTACTGTTTTTAAGCGGTATTCCCAATTTGTCTTTTTAGTGAAAAGCACTAGAGTAGACAACAGTGTATGTACCTTCACAATGCAACAACAGCACTGCAGTTTCAGTCATGTCGGTAGAAATGCAGCTTATTGCACGCTATATCTACAAATGCCATTATTTTCTTGCAAGTTCAGAATATAACAAGGAAGATAATTTCATTGCGTGGATAAGGTGGCCTGAAGTGTTAGGATTTACAGTTATGGTTAGAGCTTAACCTACAGTTCATGCAACGCAGACAAGAAGTCATTAACTGATTGCCAGCACAAACGGCAAAATAGCTCCAGAAGTGATTTTGCCTCATCAGTCACACTAGACTGCTTTCAAGTTTTCGGAGTATAAACAGGAGTCGTGGTGTACATTTCCAATGAGCCCCAAAATAGGAGCTGGAGTCGCTTTTTTGGAACAGGAGCAGGAGTGAAAAAGTGACTCCGACCACCTTTGCTGCAACCAAACATGGTAAGCGCATTCGACCGTGAAAAAAGCCATTGGTTTTGCACGATCATGTGAATTGGCAAAGTTGCGACAAGAGAGACATGGAATTATGTTGCTGTTGCTTTGAGATGAGCTTGTTTGAACGCAATGAAAAAAATTTTCTTGACAAGAGCACAACTCAGCTGACTTGATATGGTGTGTACCACCAATACAAATACGTCTGAGCGGTGTGGGAGCGCGTACGATGGAGCAACCCACTTCGCGCAAATAAACAAGCAAGCACTGAAGTACCCCACCTTTGAGTGCCATCCTTGGCATGCGCTGCAGCTGTAGGTGTGAAAATGTCGTTGATGACTTCCTTAACGCACAGTTGCAAGCAATTCCCTGAAAATCGGTGAAAATCCGTTCAAAAATGAGTACAGGTAGTCGTCTACGAAGATAGAACAAAACACGTTTTTGGGGAGCCAATACGTAAATTGCTTAACAACATTGCATGCGTGTCCTTTACATATCATTATGTTAATCAAATATCAAGAAGTTTTATCTTGCATCGATTTAACGCAAATCACAGCGCATCGACTACAATGGTTTAATATCCCAAAATACTGTATAACATAAGCAATATCTCAATATCTCCTGTAACTGATCTGATCATACTATTTCTGACAATTCATATTGTCAAGACCAGATGCAGTCAAGCCTGTGCTTGACTGGCTGTCCCCACGAATTCGGCCCTATCTGTGCGTGAAAAGCACGTTTTCAGAAAACAGGGACTTGAACTTTTTCACGAGCTTCGATTGTGAAAATGTGCTACTTTCCTGTCTCACCGCAGCGTTACGCCCGCAATTAATTTCCTAACACTTGTTTCGTGGTTCTAGTTTCAAATTAAAACATTTTGTGTCATCTTCGTTGTTAGCTGTGCAAATAAACCAACTGCCATTGCTTTTTTGGCCAAGTTTCACGGTTTTCTTAATACCACCCACCTCGGTGGTATATCAGTTGGCAACAACATAGCGAATAATGTCAATGACAAAAACAACACATTTGAATAACCAGCACTGCCATGGAGACATAGCAAAAGTTGGGTATGAAAATTTTTAAACCGGTTGAAATCGACACTCAAGCATTTTTCGAACTCCGCTTAACCATGTTTTAATTATTGTTACAAGACGTTGCATTCTGTGAACACTGACCTTCATTTGACACACCGATGTTTCCAAGGTTACTGGTGAAGTTCAACTCGTGCAAAACATCCGGGTAACAATAATTTGGATTTGGAGTTGGCAGGGGCACATTCCCAGTCAGCTTCGAAATCACCTCGCTGCAGCCCGCCAACAAGTTCGTCAAATGGCCGGAGCAAAGTGAGGGGAAGGTGTTTGGTCTTCCATCACTCTCCGCATCGTAAAGATGAGCAGCGTAGGGAGAGCATTCCTAACAAACACTGAGTTTACAGCCGCAATCCAACCTTTTGAGTATATGAGACTTGCAACATTTTCAGAACGAGAATGGATGGCACGCAGAATGAACATCACGTTATTCACCAATTTAAAACAAAAAGCATTGCTAATTAATTACAAATACTTGGCAGGAAGTGCATTTCGCAACCTAGCCATTCTAATTTTTTTACAACAAAGGGAAGCAAAAAGTTTAGACCAGGAGCTAAACAACCATGCGTTCTCGATTCTTACATGAAGATTTCGAATTTGCAGTGTTTGCATTTCTTGCCTCGACAAGAGTTTCCAGAGCACTTTTCTAATGTTAACTTCCCACGCAAAATTCCGATGCATTTTTATTGGCTTCCTGTTAATTTTGAGGTCTACAGCGGCCTAAATGCTGCTTTTGTGCAAATGAAAGCATGGAGTAACATGTTTTTAGAGTCCTCTCCTCGATGCTGTAAAATCGAACTTGGCGCTGTTATTTTTTCTAGAATCTAAATAAAATAGGGTTTGAGCAATTTTACATTGAACAGGACACAAAGCGTTGCTCAGTCATGGATTTCAAACCTTTCTGCTCAGGTTAAGAAACGGTCTTGAGCACTAGTTGCATTGTGACTTTTCTGGAGTTAACAGAGAGTCACACAAGTGAAGTGAATAACATACGCACAACCAGTTGAGCTGTAAGGTAAAGTACAGTATAGCGCCAAAATTGTTGAAAATACACTGAGCTGAGCCGTTCACATTTTGGGAGTACCAGCTTTAGATCAACAACGGGAAGAACCGACATAAGGATCTTTCCGTTCCCTACACTTTACGAGATCGAACAAATGGACTCGGGTTCATTTTGCCACTCTATGGACAAGATCACTTTTAGGCATCAGCATACTGTTAACTGCCACAAAAACAGCAACATACGAGGAAACAAATTATGCACGCCCCGCACCACAGCGATCATCTAGCGAAGGTGGAACTTGGTTTTTATCGAAGATGAAAACCACAAGCCACAAGTTTAGTCCAACAACAAAACATCTTAACCTGGCACAAGATGTCTCGGACGTAAGGGCTGCAACGTGTGCGCTCGTCATCTGACAAACTGTTGACGAAGTTGTGGTATTTCAGAGTAATTTCCCGATCGCCTGTGCAGCAGCCGAACGTGCGATACTCAGTGCAAAGTTGAAACTCTCCATCTGGGCTGATAAAACATTAGTTGAGAGATGAACCGCGTGAAACAGTCTGCATACTACAATTTTAAAAGTATGCTCATTTTCTTACCTGAATGGAGGCAAAAAATCCAAGCACTGTGGGTGTCCCGCGACTGTTTTAAGCAAAACGATGAGCCAGCAGAACTTCAGCATTTTTATCTGAGGACACCTACGCAAATGCAAAAACGATAAAGCAATAAAGAGTAGCTCAACTCGCCTAACAAGTACAGCGCACTTCAAACGTCAAACTAATGATGCATAGTGAATAGATTTGTTGAAAATTTTGAAACAGCCAAACAGACATGCTAAAAATATAATAAATCTGCTTAAAAATCTGCGCCAAATAGTTGATTTGAGAAACTTTGGAGAAGGTGGAAAATCATACATAAATAAATCTATTTGCAGGTTTACATTCGTATCAAACAGCTTTGAAGATACAATGATATTTTATTTCCATGACTGCGGGTAACTTTCTTCTAGATATCCAAAAAACCTGGGTAATATAAAAACATGTAGCTGTGTATAGTTCAAGATACTCAATATAATGAGGATCTAAACAATTGCTGATACAGTGAAACTTCGAAACGAGCAAAACATCCCTGTTTTGTCAAAAACAGTACCTTCAGTCCATCGCTATTTCACACATTGCAAATAAATACATTTGGGAGATGACACAAACATGATACAAAACAGACGGTAAGAATATGCTACTACTGCGTTGTCCCCATGAGTTATTGAGCTCATAGGACAAAAACGAAAAAATTGTGGGAAGCTTTCTGTTGTACTACAAGGCTGCAGACAGCCTGGCAGCCTTGTAGTACAACAGAAAGCTTCTAACACATGAACTATGGGGTATTATAAGCAATGGAAAAAGCACTGAACGCATAGTAATACTGAGCATAAATGGTGCAATTGCTGTTCAATATCAGTTCATAGGGTGAAAAGTGAACAACACTGCAAAAACCAAGACATTAATAGTTGGCACTAATTTGCAATATATTCACTATAAACCAAAAATCAGCAAGGCACGCCAAAATAAAATGAACTTTTTCATTAGTTATTAGGATCACCAGCTCCACTTGAGTGCAGAAATCGAGAGGTTGGAACATAAGATGTAAAACCGTCATCAGAGCTACGCAACTCACTGATGTCTGACGTTTTGATATCTGCTAAATCGGATGTCCTTAAATCGCTCAGGCCAGACAGGTGAAATGAACTCTCAGAACTTCTTCTAAATTTGCGGCGAATGCGTTCATATGATGAAGAGTGTGACACTGACACTACAGGAGGATGAGGTTTTTTTGACTTCAAAGTTGGCTCAGAGACCAGAGATCGAATCACTGGTGAATCAGAGGGTGGTGGTACTGGCAACCTAGAGGTAATTGGTGTAGAAGCCAAAGAGGATGAGTTATCAGTAGGTTTTTCTTCATCAGCACCTGGCTGTGTTGGTGAAATATATTCAGCAGAAATTTCAGTGGACAACTTTTCCTCATCATCTGCAGAAACAAGATTTGAGGAGAGTTGAAGTGCAGTAGGACTTGTTTTTTGGTATGTGGCCCCAAGAGGTGGACTGAGGGAAACTTCGGTAGTTGGATCAGGTGATACATCCACAGATATCTTAAGTTGTGGATCAGCACCTGTAACATCAACTGAAGCATCAACTGCAGTGTTCTGTGGGGAAGTTTCTAATGTAGTAAGGGCAGATGCAGAGCGATCCCATGATGCTTGGTCAAAGTCATCAGAGTATTTGTATTTGTCACTCAAATCTTCCATTTGATCGCCACTGTATGAAGACGTAGCAGTTGGAAGTCGTATCTCTATACTTTGTCTACTCTGTGCTCTTGGTGAGCCAGTGTCAAGGGAAACAGCAACATCGTTTGCAGATGGATAATTCTGATCATCCAAAGAAAAATGGGCACTGACGTCAGGATCTGAAACTGATTCTACAGGCTCTTTGCCAGCAACAGTTGGTGAGATGTTTTCTGACTTCAATACTATTGGTTTTGTGTAAGTTTTATCTTCCAGCATATGACGTTCTTCAGAAAACGCAACTGGTTTTTGCTTCTGAAACTTCTTTTTGGGAATGTGTGATGAATGTTTTCTAACAGGTTGGTGTTGCGCTTTCTGATTCATTTCCATTCTTAACAGCAATGACTTTGTCAGACCATATTTTAGTGGATAACGGTGAGATTTTTTCTTTGGGTTGTCATGACTACTCTTCTGCACAAGACTTGATGAAGTGCCTATAGTTTGATGATTATGTGTCTTTGTGAGATGTAGCGTCTTTTTTTGAGATCTTGCAGATAGTTGGTTTTGTTCACTTTTTAAAACCTTGCCCTGGTCAGGGGAAGAGAAGGAACTATTTAAACCAAGTTTTAAGACTTCTTCAACTAAAGCTTTTAATAGGGGGTATTCATCAGTGGGTTTGGCATCAGTCTGTGTGGCTTCACATTTTTGACCTAAAGTACTTCTAACTGAGATAAAACAGTTTTCTTTAACAGCACTGTCAGATTGGTGAAACATTTTCTCTGATTTAACTTCTCCTTTCAGATGGTCTCTTCTTTTGTGTGCAATTTTTGAACGCTTTTCACTGTCCTCTTCACCTTGAAGTTCTTTTCCAAATATTTCATCATCTTCTTTATTGTTTGGTTTCTTTGAAGTGTAAAACAAAGCAGGTGGACATACCACATTTTCAATAGAAGATAATGAATTTTGCTTTCTCTGTATTGCTGTTACAGCAGGTCTGGTAGGGTTGTGGTTAACAGACACTGCCTGTAAATGGGGCAACATGGAGTGCCCTAGACTTGTTAGCTTGTATGAAAGGTCAATGTTGCCCACTGAATCATGCATAAAGTTTGTAATATGTATTGTTTCTGTAGCACCATGACAAGTAGTTCTGTGCAGTCCATTTGTCTGTATATCAGTAACAATATCCTTCATCACATGGCTAAGATCAAATGAACTGGAGCCAACACATGTTTGTTCTTCTGCCAGTTGATCAAGAATGATTACATACACATGATTAGACTTCAATCTTTCAAAAAGTTCGGTAGTACTTATCTTGAAAAGGCAAGATTTACCTTTTTCAAACAAGTACTCATTGTCACCTGATGGAATGGTGGAATTCAAATGAATAAGGATAGTTGGAAAATCAAGGAAGGCAACTGCGATGTATGGTAATGAACATTTGATTCGCTTCCGAAGCTTTACTTTGTCAACAGCAATCTCAAAGCAAAACAAGGATTCCATTTGCTTTAAGGGCAAGCTTTGCCAAGAAATTACATTTTCAACTGCATACAGAGCCTATAAACTTGCTTGGACACAAATTGTATTATCAAGTGAGATTGTCCAATAACTGCATATATGTACAAAAATAAGATTGTAATGTTCTATTTAAATATTTTTATCAACTACTTCAGTTCTAAATAAAAATTGTTTCTCTCATCAGAGAAGCTTTAAACTGCAAGAACAAGAGTTTTTATCAGGCCTTGCCTAGTTTGCTATGGTATTTATTATTACAAATGTCAATAGTTAAAAACATTAGAACACACATGGCAGTGGTTGCTATTTGCCAGTTGTCTCATTCTAATACATTTCATCCTGCAGTGTGTTTCTTTCTTGCATATCTGGAGCTCAAGTTATGGCTCAAAAAACAAAAATTGGGTGAATATTCAAGTACTACAAAAGGTAACGTTGGTAACTTTGGTTAAAGGGCATAACTTGAAAACCCTTTGCTTAATGATTTCTAAAGCAGTAGCATGATCAACTAACACATATTTAGCATGATCAACTAACACATATTTAGCATGATCAACTAACACATACTAACACATAGCCTATGCAGCATTCCAGGTGTGCATTTCATGATTTTAATCTGCCGATTTAGTTTAGTAATATGAAAAATACTTTTCAGTATATCTGATATTGCTTTTTCTTGAGACTTCCTTTGCAATTATCATAAAATCAAGCACTGTCTCTTTATCAACCAATTCACAGCATGAAAGAAAATGAGAAAGATCTCTTTTTAGCAAAGCAACCTGAAACATTTTAGCTTTAAGTAGAAGTTGAAAAAACCCAATATTTCTTTTTATAATGAGAAGAACTGTTGAGAAAACTCAAGATTTCTTTCTGCAGTTGAGAAAAACTGTTGTGATGTCTACCATGCACTCAGCCACCTACTTCTTAAAAATACTGGCACATCCATATATTCTCCATCCAACTCTGTCAAGAACTTAATAAACTTTTGATGTTTCTGAGCTCTATGTTATTTCCCTGTCTTATTATAGGAAGTGACTACGGATACACCTGTCCTGATGGCGATGCAATTCAAGTAAAAGGGTCAGTTTGTTATTCAAACTGTGTGGATCTCATGGTGTAACGGCTACTATGCCGATGGTTTTCAGTTTGACTCTCACCTTGCCGACTCTCGTTTTGTTTTTTTCTTTACTTTTTTTCAGGCTTAGGTTAGCGCTACGGTTAGGTTTAAGGTTTATCTTTTACATTTAGTTTGTTTCTACCAAGCCTACTGCACTCTCATCGTGTGTCACTGTGATGTCACAGGTGGCGTCTTAATTAAGTTTTCAAATTTCAAGATCCACAGGCGTATCTGTAGCCACTGCCCTTATTACATTAAGCCAACGTTTCTTAACTTTTTTCTACCTCAGCACCCCTTTTGGTCAGGCCTAAGCAAAAGTAGTCCAGCACCCCCTGCCATTGGCTAACACCTGGTTACTATAAAGATAAAGTGAAGACAAACATATTATTCCTTTTACCGCCACATGTGTGACCATCCCTAGCATCTCCTGGGGGTGCTAGCACCCCAGGTTAAGAAACCCTTCATTAAGCATTGCAGCAACAGAATCACTCAGCTGTAAAATTCTGTCACAAGATGCTTCTTAGGGAATGGTGCAGTAAAAATTAAATGTTGCACAGCCACTACTGCTCAAGTCTTGTACCCAAACATTATTCTAACATTATCAGATTACGATACCTATGCATTTTTCCAAAAACACTATCGGAAGCTTCTGTAAAGTTCTGAAGTGGTATTGGTTAAAGGATTCCATGACCTGTAAAACATTTCTGAACAGTTCAAATGAAATGAAAAGGCCAGAAGTTGACTTATGTCTTACACAACACTGGCAAGATCAAGTTAGGCAAAGTGGATCTTTTTTATATTTGCAGTATTTGCTTTTCAAATCTGGCAAAATTGCCTCCTAAGATGCTGCAAGTGCAATGCACATATTCCATATCCATTTTCATGTTTTGTTTGATAATGATGCTGTACATTATTTTAATTATATTCTGAAAGAATATAATTAGCTTGTAGTCATAGCAAGCAATGAGGTCGGTCATTATTTTTGGTAACAAAATCATTTTGTTTTTGAAAATGCCTTCCGATGTAGAGATGAAAACTGTATTTGCATCTGATGAATTTTCATTTAATGCTTATCCTCATTCTAATTTCAAATATTTTTGCCTTCAAGACTAAATTCACAAATCTACAAAGCTTAAGTTATAAATCCGAAAATATTAATGTCAGACAAAGTATTTATTCAGCTAGAGCCAGGTCAATTTATAAAATATCATCAGGTAAAAGTAGATTGACTATGTTGAACTTCTATGTAACAAACTACCTACCTGTATTATATCACAAGACAAAAGCAATTGAAGAAACTCAACTGAGTGGATGTGCCAAAAATATCAGGTACCTTTATCTTATGATGTGAGGTGAATACTAGAATAGCCGACTACTGCACTCATCTTGCATGAGAGAAGTTTTAATAAAATATTGAAGAAAACTTCCCTTTTGAAAGCACTTCTTTCATATAAAAAAGCATTGCATGGCGCAAGGCTAAAGGTTTGATCACACTGGCCCCAGTAAATTAAATATAGCATCAAACAACAATGATCCCTCAGAAATTACGAATTGCCAGTTTCCGATGAGTTTGCCACTAACCCAGTACCATTCCATAGACCAGAATTCAGAGATACACGAATTATCGCATTTTGTTATCCAGTGTCAGTCCTGATTTTTAAAACTCTGTCAAGTCCAACCGTGGTCCAAAAAAATTAAAAAAAGTTAAAGTCGAAATCCAAATGAAGCCCAAAAATTTAGAAAATGCAATGTTTTTGCAACAGAAAAACGAATCAATCCTTTTCCATTAGCTCAGTCCAAATCCGGTCCTAATACTAAATTTATGAAGCGATGTACAATCCGGTGTCAAGCGCAATTTCTGACTTCACGTGCACAGAGTAATATTCTACATATCAAATACGCTGAGAAAACTGATGAGTAGAGCTTAGGGTTTGGTGTTTAGGTAAGAGTGTCGGCTCAGGGTTGGGGTTATGGTGAGAAAAAGAAAAATATTTGAGATCTAAGATAAGTCCAATATTTTTCAGTAGTTATTGTTAGTCCCGTACTCTAGCTTGTTGTATTACGTCTCTTTCGGTCCATATTGAATCCAAAAGAACGCATTTGGATGCAGCAGTTTGTTTGATTCATGGGTTCGCTTCTTAACTGCATCAAGGACGATGTTCACAAGTGTAGCTTGCTTGATCTCCCTATTTTGCTTCTGATGCTCACAAAACACTGTTTCAAATAATAACACACTAGTAATATAAACAGAATCATTTTTTATTAAGAAAAAATATTTGTGAACAATAAACATAAAAACTTATCAATTATGCAATGCATGAAGCCAATCGAACTCTCTCGAATCAAGTTCACAGACACAAGTCGATTTATGGTAACATCTTTACAACCAGCAAGATCATCTTAAGCCCAAAAGTATTTTTTAACTTAAATTTTTTTTTTAATTTTCGAAAAAAAGCACAATTTTTCATCCGCTCATACAAAAACTTGGGGTACGTGTAGAGACAAACACTCTTTTGGCCATAACTCGCTAGCTGCTGCAGCTAAAGAGGTGTTCAAACCCTCTACGGATTCAGCAAGTCTTCTAGTTCCGAGTCAAAAAAAAAAAAAAAAATTTTTTTTCAGTTTTGGATTTGGGGTTCTCTTGGGGGG
>JGI24158J21664_10002781_pt1 | contig 21533 bp, 16 predicted proteins | sample Ectturendosymbi3_FD_21664 | JGI IMG/M metagenome (IMG submission 21664)
GTTGAAAGAACCACTCGGTGGCAATAAAAGTGACTGAAACCACTTGGCATTGCTTTGCCGTTGCTGTATTTTAAGGCAAATTTGCTTTTCCCATATGCGAGTACTCCGTCAGGTGCGACTGGCAGGTACACTTGAAACTTTTCGTGCATGGTGATAACTTCTTGCATGAGCGTGGCGTTGAGCGGTTTTGGTGCTGAGTTGCTTCTTGGAGGAAACGTGTTGTGCAACATTTTGATGACGTGCTATAGGTGTTTTTGATATATCCACCAAATCACAATCGCTTTGTAAGTAAGGTTGCGGGGTTTTACGTTTAGAGTTTTAGGTTTACGGATTTAGGTTTAAGATAAAGGTTGAAGGTTTTATGGTCAGGGTTCAGGTTTAGGCTTGTAGGATGAGAGTTTTGGGTAGAGAGCAGAACGGTCTCCAGAAAGTCTTCAACAGGGGAGCTTTACTTTTGTGCGGGGGTCTTGACATTCTGAAATTGACAACAAATCCACTGATTTATACAGTATAGTTTCATATTTCAGTTTGTGGGGGCTAATCCCAATAAAGCTATCCCATGGTGACGGGACTGGTTGAGGGTTTTATTTTTAGGTTGAGTGATTTAGGTTAAGCTTTTGTAGTTAGGGTTTTAGGTTTAGGTTGCGGGTTTGGGGTTTTAGGTTTAAGGTCTTAGGTTTAGGGTTTTAGGCTTACACACTAATCCAAGCATGTAACTTTGTTTATGGTGCTTGTCACATGGTATGTCCACTTCAACCAATCATGTTCCACAAAAGGCAAAATAGTCTCAGCAGATATTTTGCCTCAGGAAACAAAATAGACAAGACCGCCAATTGTTTTGCGGGCCATGGGCGGGCCGGTTTGGAAAAGAATATACAGTATGTTGTCGGTCCACGGGCAGTTAATGGGCTGAATGTTGCGGGCTATGGGCGGTCCAGGCCTGAAAAATATTGGACCGTGCCATCTCTACATCGCAGTGCCAGCGGACAAAACGTCTGATAGGCCAAAAAGTTTCGATACCGGCGCAAGCGAGATTCCAGTCTTCTTAGGGATGCTCAAAAACCACAGCAAAAGGCTGTCCAATCTTATAGCACGCCATGGACAGAGCGGAGATATACTGTCGATGCCCGATTCATTTCAACAGTTCACTGCGAATCGCGGCGACTGCGTTCCGACTTCAGGCGGCAATATTTCAAATTTGTTTTATGATAAACTGCCACCCGTTCACGATCCAGGCGGGTAAACCAACCAGCGCTGTAAAAATCAACGATTTTGAATCGTATAGCGCAAAACATCTCACAGAGACCGAGACTATTGTTTATTCTGTAATGTTGTCACGTTTACGGAAACTTGTAAGTACTGCGATAATTCCAACCGTGAGAAAGGCGAACCATCTTTGTCTGTAATAACGTTGGATTCGTAATGGATATCGAATGCAATCAAAAACATCTATTCCCGAAACACTAAAGGTTTTTCGAAATTTCGACTTTAGGCAAAACTGGTCGATCTTCTACAATCAATCCTCAGGCCGAGCGATTTTTTAACTGGTCTCCCACTACTTAGTACTGATCAAATGCGAGGACTCCATTTTCACCGAAAGTGTTTCACTTTAGTATCCCAAGATATAGGAGTCCGTAAAAAAATTTCCAGGTGGTGTCTAAGAATGTTGTTTATCCTTCTCAGGTTGCGGACGGTCCAATGCAAAAGGGCTTTCACGAAACGCAAATGCCCGATGTTCAGGCGAAAGTCACGAAACAGCTCTATTGGCATAAATAACCACGCTTCTTACGATAACTTACGCAACAGGGCATCTAGATTGTCAGAGCAGGGTATTTCTGCCAACTGTCTTTCAACCAAAAACGACTTTCATTTTTGTTATCATTGCGAGGTGCAAACAACTGAGCCTGAACTGGACTTGAACAATCAACAACTACGTTTGTGTCGTTTTCAATAGACTGTGGTAATTCAACCTAACCTCTCAATCTTTTGCCTGAAACGTTTTTACACTGTCAGAAATGCTTTTTCTTTTCATAAATTGCCTAATATCCATTTTTTCGAAATCCTTCCCCCCAAAATCACAATTTCTCGTAACTTGAACTGAACCTTAGAAGATTGGCTGCCATGTTATTGTTGCGCAATACCCACCAACATCAGAAAAAGCCGTTCGCAAGCTTCGCAACCTGCGCAGGCAAAGGATTGGGCGTGAATGAAGTGCAGTCTTACCATTGCCCGACACCAGAACAGATAATTCTTGTGCACTGCAAGTAATTTACCCAAACAAATTGTCGATTCAAGAATCAAGTCATTTAATCGAAAATAAGCGACTAACTTATTATTTTCTAGAAACGTTTAGTTCTCAGTCCCAATTCACAGGGGGATACCTGTTTCGACTACCCCCGCGGATACCCACGCAAGATACACCGACCTTACCAACCTATTGAAGGTGTTCGATGCAGGCAACGCCAGAGAGCTGGCATGGTCGCGTAAAAAGTTAACGCAAGCGATTGAGGAGGAAGGCTGCTTGAAGATGGCGCTACGGTATTGTTTCGGCAGCGACCTCAAGCTTCTCAAACGACCGCAACAACCCCAGTAGTTCGACCACACGTGATGCGTGACGAAAGACACGGAGTAAGTTAACGCGAACTTCAGACACGACGTCGCGCGCTCACATTATGCCGCAGAAAGAGCGTTGAAAATATCCGGCGTGCGAAAGTCGACGCCAGCGTCGTACGAAAGATGACGTTTGTTTTGCCACGAGCGAAGGAACGGGTGCTATCCGGCGCCTGGCGTTCAGCAGCGCAACAGTCAAGGCTTTGTGACATCACAGAACCGAAATCAGGGAAGGTGGTTTATTGCGAAAGCCTTAACGCGAGCAGCCGTGAAACCTGCGGTTGTACTGTACGGCACTGCTGCGGAGTACGTTACCTTTCGGGGCGCGCCAAGACATTAAAGGCCGTAGAATTGGCCACAGCCAACAAGCATTGAGACAATGCAGACTCGAAACTCAAGCTGGACGAAATTGGTCTGACGCAGAGCGTCGAACCTACAGGGAACGAACGAGCGGCGAACACGATCGCCGCTAACTGGTGACTAGACATTGAAACATTGACGACCGACAGCACCGTGCTAATCGCCAACTAAGCCATAGGGCTTACAGCACAGCGTGTTATCTCGCAGCGAACGTCCGCAAATTGACATGTGCTTCGTCAGGGGAGATTTTTATGCATTAGCACCATACCAAGGCCTTGACCATACCCCGCCACTGCAGGGCGGCCTGTCCGACCCGATTTTTGGCCAATTACCTGGAGTACCGAACAGCCAAGCCCATGTCCGATATGCAGCATTGACCGTCGCGCTTGACCAAGATGTTCTTTGTCTTGACGTCACGGTGAGCGATGGCTGGCTTGCCTCTGGTTCCGGTGATCTCGATATGAAGGTGAGCCAAGCCTGAACATAGGCGAGCAAGGTGAGCGCGACACTCGACAAGCCTTGTGGGTGTACACACGGAGCCGACTACGAACGAACAAACAAATCTGCAGGCAGCATGTTTCATCTCACACTAAAGAAAAACAATGCTGCTTTTCCAATGACACAGTTAGTGTCGTTAAGCATGTAGACTGGTGGACGGCCAATCGGATGTTTTCCACAAATGCGGATTTAAAGCTGCGCATATCCAGTCGGCCAACGTTTTTCACGGTGCTTAGTTATTGCAGAAAAAGCACATTCGTGCAGTCGTTGGCAGAAAGCAGTTGCAGAACGTTCGCCTGCTCTTGCAACCGGGTTGAGTTGCGAAGCGGAAGAGCAAGCATTGATCGAATATAGCAATAGGCAGGGCTGCCAGAGACCTGGACTCAAAAATAAGGACAGTCGGGAAACAAAATAAGATTTGTGCTAGATACGGTCTGTTTCAAATTCAACATAGCGTTGTCCTTAGAGACGACCTGGTGCATCTCTTGTCTAAATGTAGTTTCACTTGTATCATGGACTGGATCAGGCCCGCAAACATGGGGCGGGCATTCGAAATTTTCAAAAACGTTTAGTTGTTAGGTGCAACAGCAAGTTGCAATCGTTATTCCCCCTCGAAAATAGTACTACAACAACGAGTTACAATCATTTTGCTCCACAAAAATATCAGCTGGTTGTGGCCCTGGACTTGACTGTCCTTTCGTTAAGACAGTTCTCTTTGGTCCACTGTGCCGAAACAAGGGAGAAAGCCCCTCCACAAACGCATTGCTGACTGGAAAGTAAGACAAAAATAAGGATATTTCTTAGAAATAAGAACAGAAAAAGTTGCTAGGACACGGACCTCCAAATTAAGAACAAATCTTAAGAAATAAGGATGTTATGGCAGCCCTGGCAATAGGTGACAATTGCGACGGGCGCGACGATGAAAGCGTGGAGCAGAACGCAACGCAGACAACCTGACGCAGCTGCATTATGTGTCAGGTTCGCTTGGTCAGAGGCGGTGGCGGTGCAGGTAAACTGACCGGACCTTGACCGATGCTACCCGCATGCGACTGAAAGAACAAAGCCACCGCCGCCGGCCTCCTGGCGCCTGGGAACGGAGGTGCAACGCGAGAAGCGTCTGAGATAAGCTCAGCCCAACACTGAAGGAAAAAAGATTAAAAAAATGACACAATTTTAGTTTTAAATCGAAGATAAAATCAGTTTTTCTGAAGAGCAACATCAGTATTATCTGCTAATTACGACAAAACGACATAACGACTTTTAGTTTTGCTTGTTGATACGGTCGAGTCCTTTGCGCAACGGGCGAACAGTCCGCTTTCGGCCGAGCAAACGACCGTGCACTGCGCGTATGGCCAAAAGTGATCGAAGCCTTGTATGCATCGCAAAGGGCTGCAGCCCTTTCATCGCTTCAGCTGCGATGACCATCTAGATCAGGGAACACATCGCAACAGCAGTGCAAAGTCGTGTTAATTAAAGCGCACCGGCGAGCAACGCCCGCGGCGCGCGATGTGATGATGATCGCGAAGCTTCCGGATTTGTTGTTGAAAGCAGTTTTATTGCTGTCGCGATTCGCCAAGTGGACGTAAGCACCAGGCGCATCGTGTATATTTTCTGTGTCACGACGGCGTCAGCAAACCTGTGAGCGGCGGCTGGCATGGCGACGACGCAGCAGCAGCAAACCTGTACGTACTGCACCCATTCTTTTGCGGTCATTGTCAGCGTTGCCACCCACTGGACGGGAACGCGCTCCCCTTCGAAAAATAGCATGTTTGCGAGACAGGATATTTTACGTGACTGTCTTAGCGATTTTTGAAATAAGTCAACTTGCAAGCCTTAATGCGTGGGTAACGTGAGCGATACTGCCGTCATTTAACAGCGATCTAACGTTTAGCCAGCGAGATAGGTCGCACTTTAATTACACGTGCTTAGCTGTCATCAGGTTGACATGCTGTTTATCTTCCTGGCGCGAGCACTTGGGTGGTCATTTCTAAAAAGGTCTGTGATAAGAGCAAGACACTTTTTATCCCTGACAACAACACTTGGGATTTGCAATCGCAGCACAGCTTGAAACGCTATCAACGACGCTATCGTTGCAAAAGAAAAAAATTGAGAATCTCGACGCTCCGACCTGACGTCTTGAGGTTGCCAAGCCGAAGCAAAGCGGTACAAAGGCTCTCATCACTTTGCCCGCTAATAACTCTCCAAACGTTAACAGCTTCCCTTGATCTTGTTCAGATATACAACAAGCTCTTCCATACACTTCAATTTGACGAGGTAACGTAAAACGGTTTGGTGTAGTAGAATAACGGCGAACAACAGCGTTGAGTGCTCACATGAGCGGCCCGAAAAATCGACCAATTGCCGCGACGTATCGTGTTAACTGTTAGACTATTCGCAAACAAGTACTTCGCATCGATTCACGAATAGAAATTGCTTGAAATCGCGCATATTAAGAACACGCGAAACAGTAAAGCACACATTTATCCAGTACATCGGGAAAACACATCGGTTCCACCAACTGCAAGCAAGCAACCCACCGGCACTGGCACTGTGGGCGAGCTTCAAGGCTTCCGACACGCTGACCACCTTGCTCTGTAAGTAGTCGTACAGCGAGCCCCGTTCGTGATATTCTGTGACGATGATCATCTGCGTGCAGGAGTTGTTGCCGGCAATATCCGCGGCGATGAAACCTGCAATTCACAACTCCAGCAAGTTAAGTTGCTGATGCGACACACTTTCGTGGCAGTATGCAGCTTGCAAGTTGTCTTGTGAGGAACGCCCAAGCGCATGCAGCTGCGCAACCATGCAGGCATACAAACAGCGAAGCGTTCCCAGCGTTAAAACGGCTATGCGATGTATATATACCGTCAATGCTGGAAGTGCGCAAGAATGAGATTTCACTGCGCAAATTGTCTGGTGGTTCTGCGCAATTGCGCACCTTAGAGGGGATCACTGGTCACGAGAAACGCGGATCAAAACCGGCACCTACGTCATATCTCCGATGGGAGCAGCGCTTGCTGAAGGTCTGTCGAAAATATAGCAAATTATTTGAAGCATGCGCACGGAAATTAACCTGGCTTGCAGCAATGACGGCCTGGGCAAGAGTGGCGTCATTCAAAACCGCGGGCGCAACTACGCAAGCGTACTTGGCAGCTGAACTTGAATCAACTACGATGGAACGCCCGCAATCGGAAAAACACCGCGGGCGCATATTTGCTTCCGGGAAGGCAGGCGGAGTGAATTTTGCCACAGTGGGACCAAACACGCATGACGTAATTTGGTGTTCGCACTCAAGGCGTGTATGAGAAGTGCGTTGCGCAGACGACCAGAACTATGGGTTCTTATCCTCGCAAATGTAACTTTCTCGGTTTGTGAATCCTCCGCGGCCCCTCATAGACCCGTCGTTAGAAACCGCAGCAGTTTGAAAGATCACGTGGGCAGGTGTGTTTAACAGAAAAAGTCATTCATTAAAGACAAAGGCACAAGGTCGCTGTAGATCAAGTGCATCGGGGTAAAAACAACCGACGAAATAGAGCTGCAGATGACCTGCCATTAATTATGTCAATATTACTCGCCATGCGCATGTTCAATTGACTCTTAACGCAGCCGACATACTGGCGTTGTGTTACAAGCTCGAGATATACTGCAGAGATTAAGCAAGGAACGAAANAGCTTGTTCCTCGNGAAAATTCTGCACCCTGAAAATACTTCGTTTTCAGCACGTATACAAGTAACGTACTGTGGCTTAATGACAACAGTGTTTCTGGCTAATGTTCGCTTTGCTGTATTTGTGATGAAAAATTCACAATCCACTATTTAAGACAGTGCAACTAAATACACACTAGAAGGAAAAATTGCAAGCGCAACATCAACCACTCAAAGCTTTTGATGTGATCAGCATGAGCCTTATTCAGACAGAGTCCNTTCGCATCAACGACAAACGCCTTTGCTCAGAGAAAGCGCGTAAGCGTCGCACCGGCGCCAGAAGCTCANAGCAATTTTTCACCACGCACTTGAAGTCACGACTGCTTGTTAATAATTATGCGATGTGCTATTTTCGTGGTTTTCCACAAACTATGCTACAAGTTTCGGCTTGTCAGGTGTCGCGTTGTCTTAGCCAAACAGAGCTGCGGAGTGATCAACCACGGCAGGCAAGAACTAGAAAAGGTGAAGAGCGCCTCACCAAGTATGTTCTCGTGTCGGAGCTGGTAGGCTTGATAGATTTCGGTTTCACGTTGCCAGCTGTCTTCGTCTTTGGAGAAAAAGATCTTCAGGGCAACGTTTTCCTCCCTCCACTTTCCGAGCATCACCTGGAAAAACAAACAAGGCGCTTTAATCATCACCAGCATGCAGAAATCACATCCTCGTCTTTGACTCACGGGAAAAGGCAACTTTGGTCGCAGCTGACACTCAGAATGCGGCACGAGTTTAATGGAAGCCGTCACTGCGAAAGCTACCTGTGGTGCGGTCCAACCCTGGCTTTTATTTTCGATGAAATATTTCGGTCATTTGTCTCACAGTTGTATTAAAAGTCGCCGTAGCAATGTTCATAAGCCTATATTTTTTGACATTCTGACCGAAAACATTTACGTTTCGGTCTATGACCGAAAAAAAAACAGGTCCAACCGCTTATGTTGCTTTGCGAGAGGCGGCGCAGGTAAACGGCGATTTCGGCGCTACATAGGTGTGTTGCTACGCAATGTGTGACAAGCGAAGTTTCATAAGAGTCCATTGAAACGGTCCAAAAAGTTCCGTCGCACCGCTGGTAGATTTCGCAGCGACGGCCTTCAGTAGTTTGATAGTCACATGGAGGCCCTCCAATGACAAACGTAATCTTACGGCCGTTTTTCTACCGGCAGGCACTATTTGCCTGCGACCTTTCGCGTATTGCTGACGACGCATTTTTATGGTTTTGCATATGCCCGAGCATTTTCAGTTGTGAGGCGTAGTTTGGCAAATCGCCATTTCAGCGACGAAAACCCGACTAGTGGATAGCCCTGGAGCTAGGTGAAACGACAACGTAGAAATTCACCACGGTGATTAACCAACAGTTTGACGATTAACCAGCATGTGCTAAACGCAGTCAGCGAAAGCAAGTCTTGCAGCTGATGAATACCGATAACTCGACATTTACGGCGCCCATATTCAAATACTGGCTAGTGCCACCAGTGCACATCATCACACAAATATCTACTTCCAGTTGCTAGCGACCCTTTGCTTTACACACACCGGGCTTTGATCGATCGCTAATGGCGATAGATTGTCACTGGCGGCTCGCGAAGTAAACAGAGCCTGACACTTATTTGGCACGAATGAGCAAACAGGACACAACCACCGACCAAGAGTTGCGACGCTGCAGCACAACGGGAAACAACTTAATAGCCTGTCAGGTTTCATTTTCGAAGATAGTAAGTCATTAAAGCAAAACTTCATTCGTTTCCTATTACCGAAAATAGCAAGGTAGCAGGCATACTGTAGGCGTTCTTGAAAGGCCTCGCAAGTATCAGAAATCCGAGTCAGCGTTTAGAGCACGGTTCTAACTTGGGGTCCATGCATGTGATTTAAGGGGTTCGCGAATGTGATTTAAATGGTTAATAGACTAAGCTCTGACATACAGAAAGGGTTTTAATAAGATTTGCAGACATTTCGATTACTCCTACGATGATTAAAACCTAACTGCAAATATTTATTGCAACATTCCTTCTTTGAGGGGTCCGTAACTTTTACTAGGGATGTACTGGGGTACCTGACCCACAAATGTTTAAGAAACGCTGGTCTAATGAGTCCACAGCGAGGGGGAACAAGTCAGGTCTGCGATAGAAACGCAGTTTTCGCTGGACCTCGTTGACCATTTGCGATTCGGTGCAGCTGCTAAATACGTCCACTTTATACTAATTACATGTCTAGAACACCCCAAAAGAGATGTCCCGATTCAGAGTAAGGCTGGTTTCCAGCAAGTTCCAGAGGGCAGTAACCTCATCATTTAAAATGACGCTCTCTCCGCTGTTGCAGTCAAATCGCTTTGACATTCAGAGAAGAATTAGAGTAAATTCACAAGCGAGTAATCACTGCGGTTCTGAAAGCGCTTGACGAAGAATTTCTACACTTGCACAGCTTTAAAGTCAAAGCAAGCAACTCTGCAAAAATGCTTAAGATTGTTCAAATTCTAGAATGATCGACATTTGCTCAGCACTTCTTTTGAGGAAATAAACAGTTTCTGCTGATCATGATCGAAAGTGAAAAAGCAAAACAGCCCAAATCATAAAACCATTAGCAGCCCAAGCATTATGTCATGTTTCGCCAAAATCTCGGCGGACGCATTAGTGAGATATCGAAGGCTGGACGAACTGAAACAGTCAATATACTTCAGCTTTGAAAGGCATTTTCTATAGCAGGGGTCTCAAACACGCGGCCCGCGATGCTCTTCACGAATTTCCAAACAACTAACATTTACGTTATTTAGTTTATTCACCAGTGTTCAAGTTCCTTTCAAACGAATGCAGAGGCGGCAAGAATTGATTTGCTTGTAAATCATGATACCTTTTGCAGGAAGTAAGATGTAAAAGCTGTTTCTAGTAAGGTTCAAGTACCACCATTGTTGCGTCAGCGTCATAATGCAGCCCTCGGGTTACTTTATAACTCCTCATTTGGCCCTCGGAGCAACTTGAGTTTGAGACCCCTGTCTCTAAAAATTTGCCTCGCCAAAACCTCTGTCAAGGACGCGGCCATTTTCTTCCACACAGGGGATGGCGTGAGTTGCTCGCTGTTCCCAAACTCCGACCTATTTTGCGGCATTTCAGGCGGGAAAATGGTTGTTAGTTCGTACTTCAAGGCTCTGCTCGAAGTCAAGAGCCAGATGCACCTTAGTTGAAATCTATGATCCCGCTTCCAGCATTGCGAACGCAAGCAACGCTAGTGGTTCAACCATCAAACACGAACAAGCTTTCGCATTAACTTTTGACTTTCTATCTACGTTCGGATTACAAGGTCAATGCCATTCAGCAAATTCGATTTCCAATCCAATCGACTGTAAAATCCGAGAACAAATCAAAGGCAATAAGCATTGCATTTGCAAGAAGGAAGAAAACGACCCTGACACAGTGGTTTAATTTTATTTTATTGAAAAATTTTATTTTGGGGTGGGAAGAAAATGGTTGACTTCAGGCGAGCAACAGTATTTTTGTTTGGGAAGCCGCTTCTCAAAAGCACAAAATGATTAGATATGTTAAAAAATTGGGGGGGGGCATGCTCCCTGGCTACGCCTATGCTCTGACACGATCTTCCAACGGCAAGCGTACGTCTTAGCGCGGCCAGAAGTACTTACCCTCCCGTACCGTCCCCGGCCAATCTCACGAACTGTCTCTATCTGCCTGGAAATGGTGCGTTGTACCAGCAAAGGCATACCGGATCCTGAATTGGTCAGCGACAAATCTTTCATCATTCTTTCGCCCATCGCCTTGTGATCGCCGCCGAAATCGCCGTGCAGAATGGGGTAGTCGGCGTACTTGTTTTCATCCTCGACTTGACGACGTCGCTTCGCCTCGCGACGATTCATCCTGAAAAAATCCGACACCGCAACAGTTAACGGGTTCCAGAGGGGGAAGCGCAGCGGCCGCGTGACACGCCGCGATGCGAGAAAGCGAACGTGCGCTCGGCAGTGCCGCACAGCTACTCGGATGTAAACAAAGTCCGGTGCCTGAACGAGGCTTATCGAATTTCAGCGAGAGCGCCCGCGAGTCACTTGCCGCGGTTTCTTGCCGATCGAAGGTGTGAAATAACAAAAGGGAGGAATAAGACGGCGCAGGTAAGCTTTTGTGAAGCCTGTCGGACGAGACGATTTCCCTGGTGCTGACGACACATCGACAATAACCACACGTCTACTTGAACAGCATCGCTGTAACTTGTCCCAGAAACAAGGTGTTCGTTACCTACAGATTGCTGCCATCAAGACAACTCCCGAGCGCGGAGAATTCCCATTGTGTTCGCACCTGCGCGTGCACCTGGTTGGGCGAGAGGCGGGTGGTGATCAACCGAAATGCGAGAGCAGCTAAAATAACCATCACGCAGTCAGAGACCTTTAATATTTCCAGCGCAAATCAACTTTAACAAGGACACAGCGCAGAGCTGAGCCCGCTTTTGTTGCTCGCTGCAGAAAGTACCACTGGCGCGATCGCGCCAATTACAGCCGAGAGATAACGGACAGGTGAGCCGTGCGTTTCCGAAACGCGCCCACAACGAAAACAGCATAGTGCGACACGACGTTTAAGTGGCATGAATGCGACTTACCTTAAGACATACCAAAGGACAGCCACTCCGAACATGACAAAAAATGTCACAAACGCGATGGTGATGAACAGAGGCAAATTCGAATTTCCATCTGCAGAGAGTACGCAAATGCTCAAAAGTAAACACAACCAAAGGTAATAATGCGCGGTGCACACGATCGAACTTTAACAATTGCGAATACTTGGATACGCTTTCAAGAATTGTTTTCATATTTGAACAACAACGCTGTCACGTAATCAGAAGCAGGGATAGGCCGAGCATTTCCACATCACTTGTCCGCGGGCTTTTCCAAGCCACAGAAATACAAATTGCCACTTCGGCCGTTACACCACGGTTCTACTTAAAAGTTGCTCACGCAACTTTTTGATTTCACGTCTGAAAACTGCAGTGCAATCTAACACATGGAACATGCGCAGCAACAGGAAGAAAAAGAAATCTTCGTGCCGCTCAGCGTGAGTCGACACCGAACACAAATAGAGGTTGGTGACTTGCCAACTAATTTTGCAAAAAACTTTGGATATACACACTACTATTTTGAGCATACTACAGAAGAACAGCTTGTGTACACGATATCGACGTGTATATGCCCCGCAATCGAATCGTTTTAGCGGTTAGGCTACTCTGCACTCCACTGCACTTACCGCTAAACTCGTCGATAGGCGACAACTGCACTTGCAGGAGATCGTTGCACATAGTTGCGTTGTTGCAGCATTTCAAGATAGTTGGTCGGTCAAACTCCGGGTGGGCTCGTTTCTGAAACAAAGCAAACGCACCTAGTTCTTTCCCAGTTCTAGGGCCATCTGCGCCATGGACTCTGATTGTTCCACAAAACAGCAGCAAGCAGGTCAACAGTAATGATGGACGCAGAAGGGAACGACGCACACAAACTACTAATTCTAGTAGCCAGCCACATGCAAGTTGTACGACAACACGATCCGCTGTTGACCTAAACCAGATGTACTCGAAACATGGACTAAACAAACGACAAAACGTATAATATTCAAACTTCGAATGTATTTATTGAAAAACATCCGAAATTAACATATTTTCTAACAAAAGATCCTGGCCAGCAACAAAGGAGGATTTGCTTTCTTCACACATAGGTACGTAAACTGACCGACACTAATGCCATATGAGTAATGCAAAGCGTACAACACAGGAGTTTGCAACACACAACAACTTTAGGTAAAGGCATATTCGCTACGGACAAGCAGTAGATTCAACAAATTCAATCTTACATTGCACTGGTCTATATACTGAAATTGAGATCCGAGACAGCCTGCATGAATCTCCAGTTCACCCTCTTCGTTGAATGACGCTTTCTTGTAACATTTCGCTGCAAAATAGCGTAAGAGAAAAAGAACTGACGATGGACATGCCAATGGAAAGCGAGGTCACGTCTGAAGCAACTCACCGTTTGGCTTCAAATCGCAGGTCGAGTTTTCCTTACCGTCAGGACAGTCACTGAGGCACCTGCACTGCAATCCTGACGAGGAAAGACTGTCAAACACAGCCATGGCCACCCACTGGAACAGTGGTAATTAACCAACAGTAAAAGTTTCACAAAGGCTCATTAACAAATCTGCAAAACAAAGTTTCAGAGTATGCCGCAGAAATTGTCAAAAAAGTTTTTGAATTCATTTAAAGATAGGTCATCACAACTACAAGCACAGCACCACCGATTATGCGCATCAAACAAGCTACCACTGCAGTTCTCTTCGCGCTATAGCATCTGCTTGTTGAAGGAAAAATGAAACAACAACTTGGTTAATAACCGAATAACTTCCTGCATTTCGGCAATATGTCGCGGCTGCAAGTGAACCGCTAATCATTTTACCTATCGACGTTAAAGAAAGGGTCAGATACATTCTAAGCGCTCAGTTTTTTTTACTTTTAGACAGGTTGATCGTCTGCACGCCACAATAGCTTGAAGCAATGGTGGGCAAACTGCTGCTCGCCGACATGTTTTGTGTAGATCTTCTAGCTGAATAGCAACATCTCGAATTGATAGTGAGTTGTTACGCCATATCTAACGTTTGTTTCACTTTTAAATGTGTTTACACGAGTTCGTAAGGTTATTTACCAGGGAGTCCACGTGGTTTGAAAACAAAGACAGTGAACCTAAAGCTAAAGTTAAGCTACTTAGGTTTCCAGTACAACATTTGAATTTTTCAATGAGACTGTGGATTATTTCCCAATGTCAGAATGAGAACGAATGCTTTTCACAAAGAGACAATTGCAGAACACAAAATGCAAGAATACAAAAGCGTACTGCAAGACTACACGAGGAATTCCAAGCCAGATTGACCATTTGCGGGAGCTAAAACCATGCTTTACATTCTTTGTAATTCCATTCAACGTTAATGTAGTCGGTGATGGCTATCCGGTTCGCCAACCGTTTGTCACAAACTCGTTTGCTGTAGAAATGGAACTGACCGAAATGCAAGATCTAGCTCTAATAACATTTCAGTCATTGCCACTCGACAGTTGAGTTCTGGCGACAGTTTCCAGAAAGTTAATACCCAGTGCACGACTCATTTCCGCATTCAACACGACGTATTGCTGGGAATTTTTATTCTCTGCAATGGAATTCATTAAATCAAAACATCGTGCAATCCTAACAAATGAATACTTAGGAGAATTAATTCAGCTTTAACAGCGCATTTCTAGATTTTTTGGTGACTAGAAAATCAAACAAAAACCTAGTAATGATAAATAATGCGTTTGTTGTGTTTGAATTACTGAATGTTATTGGTATAACTTGCATTCTTTACCATATTCACATCGACAAAACAAACCGATTTTACAGTTCATTGATGTTTTCGGTTTTCTGCAAATAACTCTTCCATTTAACAACTTCGACCACCTCTACAGCATTTGATGGTTTCACTTCCAAAATACTACAGGCGACAGGCAAAATCGCAACAAAAGTGTTGTTCATCGAGACTTTTTCCATGCACAATCGACAGCCAAGCCATTATTGCAAAAATGCCAGAAACACATCGCAACCTTTCCTTTAGCCATAGATGTACAACACAGAGCACGCATTTTTCATACATACGTTCGAAAATGGCATGCCACCGATTAGATTTTGGTAACATGTGATTTTTCTATTTCGCGTAAATCACAAAAATTCGCGTTTTTATTGTAATGATTTAATATCAGTGAGTTTATTGACACACGGCTAGCTACTATTTGAAACTACCAACAAATTAGCCTGCCGCAGTGTTGCTGTCCGATTCGGATATTTTGTTTGGTAACAAGGAAGTTTGTTTACAACAGCTACGTCCAATCCAAATGGCTTACTGAGCCAAAACTTACGTCACTGTCTTGACGAGGGCCGCACATTGAATGACATATTAATGAGGGCCGCACATTGAATGGCTTATCAACCTAATGTACTGAAAGCGTTCGAGTCCTAACCGCAATAGTAACAGACATGATACAGTGGCACTGAGGACCACCTGCATTAAAAACGTCAAGTTCAAGATTATCAAAATGAAGACAGTGTGTCAGGATGTAGGATATTTTTATTACAGTGAAAAATTAAACTGGGCCGCGGGTTGGACAAAGCTGGTTTACAAGGTCAGCAATTATTCCCACAGGGTATGGCACGGGGCGAGATAATATGAGAAGCTTCGGTACGCGCCTCGTTCCAGTGAGACACGCCTTCTGTGAGCGGGCCTGAACTGCAGCAGGCTTCAATTGAAAGCTCTAGATTTTCTGTAAGCTTTCGAGGAATCAGCCGACTGCGCTCTGCTTTCATCTAATTGCGGTGATGCAGACTTGCACGTATCTGTATTCAAGTACTCTCCACGATGGGGGTAAACAACGAATCGATCATCAAATGTTTAATAGGAAACCGATTTCACGTAAAATTACGAGTCCCCTGTCCTTACTCAAATAGAATGATTCTACCAGAATAACGACTGACGACGTAATTTTACGTTACATCGATTTCCTATTAATGCGGATGGATTCCTTGCTTAGCCCCATTGTTCAGAGTGCTTACTTCTACAGACTTACAGTATTTTTTTCCACTTGATAAAACTTTTTCACAGAAAATGTGCTGTTGAACAAACAATGCATATACCGGTCCATTTATGAAATGAAACATTACAGCACGCAATGCCAAACAGATTACATATCAAAGAGACAGTAACTCTGTTTTAAATTCGTGTAGCATGCTGCCGTGACTAATTCTCGAAAAAACAGAGAATTAGTATCCGCACTTAGCATGGTGGCAACAAAACCAATAAGCGTGTAAACTAGGTAAAAGCACGAAACATCATGAACGTTAATAATCGCCAGCTTCAATTTTAACGAAATCTACTGAAAAAACACACGTTTAAAACAATATGAATATAGGGCCAACTTCCAAACTAATGGCAACTGTACATATATAGAAAAATATCCCGTCGGGGCTTCAGGAATTCTTTAATTTTTCATGACTAAATTGTTTTACAAAACAACGCTCCCTATTTCAAGACTTTTTCGAAGCATACAAAACTGCGTATCACCACTGGTTCTTGCAGACATTAGCTCTCTATCGGCGAATACTGACTGGCCTTCTCGAAACAAAAACAAAATACCCTGTAGCACAAATGTCTCACGCAGTTCCGCTGAACAGCCCAGATTTAGACAGTAGAAACACCCGCGAAGAGGATACACAACAGCTGAATAATCTGACGCTAGCAGCGTGCGTAAATGAAACGTTCAAGCTGCGTTTTTTTTCCTCTAAGCGCCATTGACTGCGATTCTCACATGCTCTCACTTTCTCACTTTTCAGACCCTTTTAATCCGCGCTCTGTGGCTTTTTTCGAATGAGTAAAATCCCGGACGGATTGGTTTCGCATAGCAGTGTGTGACAAACGATCACGTTTTTGAAAGTCTTTGTGTGAGGGGACAATGGCAACACTTATTCGATCGGTATCACGCAAACCGAAGCGAGTGTTCAAAGCGGCGTATCAACAGAAGATATTCTTGTCGCATTAGTTTTGCAACAAGCAATCGTACTGTATTTGTACTTTTTTAACTAAAAATATGCGCATTTCCAAATACCAAAACATCAAGCAACCCTGGAAGAAGGTCAATATGAACATAACACTGTGAAGAGCAAGACTTTCTACGTCGCTGCAAGAGCGAACGACACGGTAATGTTACTTACCCTGGCCCGCCATCAAAATCATCGCAGTTCCTTCGCCGCGAAGAGTGACCGCGTTATTAATCCAGTACATCGCAAGTAACTTCGTGAAACGCGAACAACAGTAAATACGCGGCCAACACTCGCGTCTGCCTGTCTGGCGCCGGCGTGACTGACTTCGCCGAACGCACACCAATCCACAGGGCGGGCTTTGTGGCATGAGAGGAGCCTGCAAGAGGCTCGAAAACGTTCGATTTCGCAAGACTGCAGTCAACCGCCCTCGGAATACAGTGCAAAATCATTGACCAGTCTGTCGATCGCATGCTGCTAATTATAATGCAGACTGCAATGGATTAACACATGTATTTCTAACAAGAAATGAGCTATTCTTCATAGCTGCACTATTTTCTGTTTTTGACAAAACATTTTAGGCATCAAGAAGACAAACCAGATTTGTTTTTCAGATTATATTTTTAAACTACCAAACAATTCACTGGCTTTTTTTCTGTTAACTGGGCTTAAATTTCAAATAACTTTACACACTTCAATACTGCAATTTTATTTGTGTATGCATTGTTTACACTTCACACATTAGAACAGCACAAGGCTAAGACTTCGATTTTCTATTTAAACTTTCAATCTTTCTTTCCACTGGTACTTAAATGTTCTTTTCAAGCAAAAACACTGAAGTAGCAATGAGTCAGAAAGATTGAAATTTTGTCAACAAATCGCTAAAATTTGTTTCTGATGTACCACTTCACTAGTTTTGTTTTTATGAAGTATGAAACCATGGTGGAGAAAACACACTTAGTGCACAAGCAGATAAAAATCGTTTCTTGTCACAACTGTTGCATATAGCTTAATGCCACTGACATAATCCTAACTTTTATTGCATATAATAATGTGAGAAAATATAAAAAATCTGGTTGATCAATTGGAATTTCCTTACAAATACACAGATTTTCCACGTGTTGAAATTGAAAGAAAACAAACAATACTATGCTAGCTGCTAGTCATTTTTACATATAAACTGAATCACTACCAGCTGTCAACAGAATTTAGCCAACCAAAATGCAAAATTTGCCACATTTTGTCAGAGAACGCATTTATATCTTTATGAACACCAATTAGCCAGACACCAAGAACAATGATGTTATTCAGACATCCTGAAGTGTGCAATGAAACAGAAATCGTTGCTGTGCAACAAAAGGCCTGGATCATAAAATTAACTTCTAGTTTCATGTCAAAATTAATAAAGCACTGCTTAACCTCAAGCAGCATAAGCCTTTTGCTTCCTACATTGGGTTGAACTGTCAACATCAACACCTAGTGATCAGCAGAGATACAATTTACTCTTTAAACTTTGGAAACGCACTATTAACTGCAAGGTACACTTGCAATGAGATGCAGTACAGAAGTACCATCAATCAAGTGGCATTACAGAGTCACTGAAAAACACACTTAGCATGCATGTTTAACATCTTTTTATTTGTAACAATTCACTGTGAACTAGTATCAGTCATTTTTTATGTACTTCAAGACTGAAAAAACAAACTGATTAATGTTTTTATGGTTGTCATTAACTTCTACTGATATGCATTTTCTGAAGGCCATAAGAGTTTTTTCTGGTGCACCTAATAATTGTGTAAATGGTATGTTTGTGGTTCCACATAAGTGATTGTTACGGTTTATTGATGCCTTAATTTTATAAAACTTGAGTGAATCAATGAAATTTTTATGCTCTAATTCAGTTTTTTTTTAAAGGTGTTTTAGGGACCCGATTCTGGTCCATAGAATTGAAAATTGGGTCCTTAGAATCATAGAAAATGATCGTCGCGTCCCTAGAATCAGAGAAATCGGGTCCCTACCAGGTACCTAAAATTTTCTTTAAAAAAAAACCCTGCTCTAATTATGTATTTTCAGATCTCCCACTGCATTTTTTAAACTAAGCAAGAATAAATGCAAATGCATTTGATGTAACCATGCATTTTTAGTCTGCCTCATTCATAACATTGTTCTTAATAAAGTTTGTCAAGCATTACATTGCATTGGGTATAGCACTGTAAACTATTTGATTTACTGTAACTAGCTGCTAGATAATAAGCGACTAGGAATACATTCAATGGAATATTGAATCCTATGGTTTAAACCCTTCAGTATTGAAATCCAAAATCGAAGTTTCTTTGAATATTTAGATTCAAAATAAAATTTTATTGAATAAACACGAAAAATTGCAAATTCTGTAAAACAAATGGTTTCAATAAGTTCAGCAGACACAATAGATTTTGTGAAGAACACAACAGAAGTGGTTTACTGACACTAGAACTTCTTGTTTTGTTCTGCAAAGCCAATTAGTTAGTAAAAGTCGTCGTCTAATCAGTTGAAGTACAAATTCACCACTCGAGGTTGAACCTGCGATGTTGATTTTAGCATCTTGGTGTCAGGTTTTAATTTCGTTTTCTGAATATCCTCAAAGGAACAGTCAAATTAACAGCAATGCAGCGGTTGTTTGCGCAATGCACTTCACCTTTATTTTAAGTGAAAAATATGATTTGAGTGATACTGATCTACAAATAAAAACAACATTTCTATGTGAATATCCGGTGTAGCTTCCTTACTGACATCAGGTCCACATCAAGAAAACAGACATCCACAAAATTCGTTAATGCACGTTACTTTAACTTGACAAGCCCAGAAACTTGGCCAACAAACGTGTCAACAAAACGTGTTTAGCGAAAATTACGAAAACTAGCCTTGTGCTGTGAGGACCTTATGTCTTATATCATAAATAGCCTTATGCTATATCAGCCTTGTGCTGCAAAGACCTATATGTCTTCCAAAAACGAATGGACCACCTCTCGGTCCTCATTTGTATACTGACACACTTCAAACGTTCCAGCGACTCGGAAAAAACAACAATCGCCAAGGTACGCGGAGTTACGCAAAAAATGCGGCCCGTCAATTATTTGAGGCCTGGTCAGCACAATTAACACATTAGGGAAAAACGTCGCGTCAAGGACTACAGGCAAGCAAAGACGCGCAACGATTCTGCGAACGTTGCATCCGGTTTACGCAATTAAATGTTATGCATTTGACCAGTTTACCGCATTTTCTTCACATGTGAATGGCTTTGGTTTGGATTCCAGAATCTTATGTGGTGAAGTGGTTCATGCGTTTAACCGATATGCAATTAATTGGAGTCATCTTTGTAAAGTGCAATCAGTTACTGCATAACACACAATAACTTTGTTTGTACTTATTCTTTTCCAACAAAAATTTTCACGTTTCGATGGGAAAGAAACTTCATGACAATTGCCTCTACCAGTGATCATGCATTGTGAGCAATTGGTAGTTCCAAATTGCAGTAGCAATTAAAGTAGACAACTGGCATTTGTTGACAAGATATAATGCTCGAAAGCATGTGAAAAAACAGGGGTAACTGCTACTCAGCAGCAAATGTGTGGCATGTGCCAAGTAACTCACATGTGGTACTAGTGGTTTGAAAATAGTATCTGGAATTCAGGCATTTGCAATTTTCAGTGAAAATTAAAGGGCAGTGACTATTTCGTCCGTCACACCGCACAAAGAAAAATTTCTTTCAGCAAGACCTAAATATTTGTAAACTTCCTGTTTTAAATCAGCAAGTCTTACGGGTTATTCTTTGCCAAATAGCACAAAAAATAATAAAATGTCACCACTAGCCTCAGATTTTGGTGAAAATTTACCAGCTCATACAGCGGATGATTCAGAGCAAAATGGCACTAATTTGAGCAAAATCGGGTCAGCGTTCCGAAGATACAAGAGTTTGAAAATTGGCTGTTTTTGTGATCATTCATGCATGAAATTTTTTCAAAACCTTGACATTTGTCTTCAAAGTTTAATAAACTCTTCATTTTTATAGTTAGGAAACTCAAATTTGGTTGATAGGTAGTCAAGGTTAAATTTTTGTAATTTCCAACTTATACTTACTTAGGTCATGGTTGAGTGATTTTAGAGATCAACTGTAAGCATACTTTTTTAAAATCACTCAACCGTGACCTAACTTTGGGGCTTTATTCTGAAAAAGACTATCTCTCAATTATTTCAAGTAAGGTATCATTTGAAAGCTCTGAATGTCCTTTTTCCAATGATGATGAAACATGTTTGTGCATTTGAGGTTTTGGTTATAATATTGAGGAAAATCTATGTGGTACTTGAAAAACAGGTATTTTAACGCTTTTAGAACTGGCTGGTTTCTGCGATTTTCGCAAAAAATCAGCAGTTTTCGGTTGCCTTACCAACGCCCTAGCTCCTCCGCCGATTGCGCTAGAGAGCTGTTCAACGGCTCAAACAGATCGGCCAGTCTAGTAGATGGCACTCGAAAAAAAATTTTTTGCTTGGAGGGGTGCGGGTTTTTTGTGAGTGACGTCATAAGTGCAGGACTTTTAGGCCACCTTGGCCAACTTTGCCTGGCCTTGGGCGCCAACCGTTAGGTGGTAGTATTTCGCTAAAGTTTTTACTGGAAACTAGGCTACAATCCGAGTCTTTGGATACTTTGGATTCAAAAGTTGTGATGTAAGTTAGTAAAAATATTTGACGAATTAGCTAATTAGTTAATTAATTAATTTGTTTATTTTAGATCATAACTTTTGAACCA
>JGI24158J21664_10002783_pt1 | contig 21529 bp, 14 predicted proteins | sample Ectturendosymbi3_FD_21664 | JGI IMG/M metagenome (IMG submission 21664)
TAGAGGGTTTCTAAATTATCGTTTAAAATATTGCTGGCCGAAAGTTATCTACTGCATATGTCTAGGGTTGTGAGATGGCCGGTATTTCACCGGCCTGGCCGGTATTTTACTGCTAATTTAGCAGAGGCCGGTGAAAGGCCGGTATTTTGAAAATCAGTGTCTGAAGACGGTATTGTGAAAATAAAATAATTTGCCGTAACTTCAAAACGAAATAACGCAGAATTTCTCAAACCATAATGACTCTTGTAGTGAATCTTGTCAGGAAAGTTTCTTCAGCGAAGTTTATTTGCTGCTGTTGACGCAATCGTTGGTGCGATTGCTACGTCACACACACCGAAATGTAACGAATCAGCCAAAATACGGGCAAATTATTAGTTGTGGCTTAACAATACTGATTGTCTCTGTTTTCCCTGTGCTGCTTACGAATTTCGACAAAGGTCAGATCCGGCGCTGTTGACAAAATGGCCGGTATTTTTACAAAACACATTTGGCAACCTTGCATATGTCAACCAAACGACCTTGAACGGGAAATTAGGAAAAAACTGGGGGGGGCAAACGGGGAGCCAAGCAAAAATCTGGGGGGGGGGCATGGCCCACCCAAGCCCCCGCTTAGAATCGCCACTGCTTCCTAGCCCTACGCTGGGGCACCTCTATGAATAACCTCTGTGTTTTTCAGGGGCCTCAGCGTTTGTTGTCTTGAATAGTACATCTGTCGCAATAAACTCAGTATTGCCAAATAAATCCGTCTATCTATCCGCTAAACGCGGACTTCACAAAGTGACCCTCCAGCCAAATTAATTGCCCATCCCTGCAAACTGTAGGGAGCTTCCTGAAATTAGTCAGCAAAGATTGATTTCCCAAACTAAAAGATCTCGCGCTAAAAATGTACTCGATATTTGGAAGCGCACATGTACGTGAGAACACATTTTCTATACTGTCAACCAAGTTAAATCTAAAACAGAATGGCAGACAAAACACTGGACGATAGTCTCCAGCTGCTACCACTAATACTGGTATTGATAAAGGAATGATATGTCAGAGAAGTCTCGACCACAAGCATACCACTAATAGAGATTTGTAAAAAATTGCTATTTGCTATTGCGTAGCACAAATGACGCACTCACTTATCTTCCAATTTTAGTTTTAAATGTTGTGAACATGTTTTATAGATCATTTTAATGGAAGTGCCCCTTTAAGTTGTCACGTTTTTGTAAAATGGCCCGAAGGTAAAAAGTAGTTGGACGACTCTGTTTTAGAGTTCCAGTGAAAGCAATTGATTAGGAACGACGCATTTCCAAGATTTTTTCTGTGCTGTGTGTGTTTTGATTAGTATTCATTTTTAATGAAAATCACGGCCGATGAAAACGAAATCAACGACATATTGCAAACGTTTCGATAACTCCTATTATCATCATCAGTGAGGCGGCTGCAGATTCTTGAATCTTTATTGATTCAAAAACAGAGGCGCAGCCAGAATGAGGCCGAAGAGGCCTGCCCCCCCTGCCCCCCCCCCGATAAAGCTTGTTAAGATTTTTCGCTGGTGTTTTATATCAATCTCAACTATTCGAAAACAAACGGAAGGAACAGTCGAACTCATGTAGCGTCGTGTTCTCTCACTGACCAAGGTTCAACGTGACTTTTTGCGACTGGATGCGAAACTATACAACTAAAGCATGCAACTTTGTTAGCAATATTGCCAATTAATGCGGACAACACAAGCTGACGTGTAGTCTGAATGAAATGCAAGAGCGCAGCATTCTTGCAAAGGAGTACAAATTCAGATGAGACATTTTTGAGAAGATTATTTGCGTGAAGTATTGCCGAACCAAATAGAAACATACTTGGTCAAGACATGATCAAACCCAAGCACACCGCGCAATGGAGTGTTATGCAACAATGCAATGTTTCTCACAGCACGGTTGGCATTGTGGCTAGTGAGTATGCGATGCCAGGTAGTGATATAGGGTCTCAATTTTGAAATATACAGCAAGTCACTGTCAGCGCAGCACACAAACTTTGTCATTTTCACATTTCTTACAGTTTCAGAGAACAAATATAAAAAATCCATAGCAGGCAAACCATTACCAGTCGGCAAACAGCCACGGTGATTTTGTGTGAAAGCTGGTGTTGACTTTTCTTCGTTAGTGTTGAGAGCAGAATATGACAGATGGATATTTACGTCGTGCAGTGAGCCAGTATAGGGCCCCCAAGAGAGTTTTTTTAGGCGGAACAAAACTCATTCGGGGCCCCTAAGAGTTGCAAAATTATTTTGAAATAAATAAAAATTGAGGCTAATCAATGTGCATCATACTTCAACAAGATGTGCTCGTTTATTGATCTTATGAAACATTACGTTAAAACATAACGGTACTCAAAATCTAATCAACGAAAAAATTATAACAAAAATTGTTTAACTATTATGAAAGCGATTTTCTGGTATTCTTATTCGCAAAATTCTAACAACACTATCAAAATCACCTTGTCTGGCAGTGCTAAACTCAATGTTTAATCTTGGTAGTTCAACAAGTCGAGTTTGTGACATAGCAGACCGCAAATAATTTTTTACAAGTTTAAGCTTGCTGAAAAATCTTTCAGCAGATGCTATTGTAGTTGGAATTGTCAAGAATATTCTCAAGCTAATACAAACATTTGGAAATAATTCACACAAGCCACACGGGCCACAAGGCGGCGACCACTGTTTTAAAGCATTATCGAAATACTGTAAGTGGTTACTTTCTCCTGTATGTTTCGAAATCTTCAGATATCCGGGTATGTCCGCTAATCCCAAACTCACATTCGATTCGACCTTGTATCAGCTTGCGGCGCAAGTTTAACAAAAAGCAAAATGCACAGCACACCTTCACGGTGCATTATAAGCACTTGCGTCCTGCGATGCAGTTTTATTTTAAAACTTTTCAGTTATTATCTTACACATACGCGCAATATTCGAGAGCTACTGCTGTTAGATTAGATTGTGTTGTGAACTGGCACGTTTTCAATCAAATTTCATTTGAAGTATCTCTTAGTTTCAAACTCTTCGTTTATTACAGAGAGCTTTTAGTAGTGATTTGTTTGAAAATGTTTGAAAATGAAAGACGTAAAGGAATATTTAGTTAAATGGAAACGCTGGGACAGTGTTCGTGCATGTCTTAAATTCGACAAAGTAGGCAAACCTTCAAGTTCAACAATAATTGCTGCTGATAATTTATCAATACATCGTATCAGGAAAATGCACCGCCAGCAATTCACATTAAAATACATCACACTTCTTACCAAATCTCTTAGGCCAAACCAGTTTTATCACCGGGCGTGATCAATTTCGCTACGTTATTCCGAGCGTGATAGTAACAAACACTCAATCGTTCCCTCAGCAGGCCCGTAAATAGGGGAGTAGCAGGGGACGAAGGCACCCCTAGAAAAAAATTTTTCCTGGAAAAATGTGCTGGACAAAGTTAAAAACTATTGGACATAGTTAAAAAATTGTGCCCCTCTCAGAAAACTCTTTGCCCTCTTGGTGTCTCATGCTGGTTAAGGGCCTGTCCTTCTGTCTCAGGCCCTCGGTAGTTGTCGGACCCCGGAAAAATGTACCTGCTGGACCCCCCTCTCATAGGCCCTGAGCCAGTTACCCAAACTCTGAACTGCTGCGAGTTAAACCTTATCGAGACACTGCAATTGTGTCTTCTTCTCAAACACCCACACACTGTTGCACTTATTTGCAACGTTGCCAGTCACAGCAGCAGCAAATGAACGTTCATTTTCAACGCTTCAACGGTTGCTAGCCTATCTACGCAGTACTATGAGGCAAAACCAGGCCCGTAACGAGCTAGAAAATTTTTCGCCCCCCCCGGAACAATGTGTTGGACATACTTTAAAACTATTGGACACAGCCCCGTAACCAGGGGAGGAAGGGGGACGAAGCCTCCTCTGCAAACCTTTTCGCTCCCCCTGGAAAAATCTGTTGGGCATAGTTGAAAACTATTGGTCATAGTTTAAAAAGTTTGGGGGCCTCTCAGAAAACTCTTCGGCGCCCCTGGTGTCCCAAGCTGGTTACAGGCCTGATTGGACATAGCTTAAAAATTTGGTCCCCTCTCAGAAAACTCTTTGCTCCACCTGGTGTCCCAAGCTGGTTACAGGCCAAGGAAAAACCATCTGATGGATTGGCTTTTTTGAAGAGTAATCATGATATGACATTGATTCTGAGATGGTTATCGACGAGTTGTTCAAAAAGAAACGCAAACTGAATTTTATCTTTTAATTGTGCAAGCAGGAATGTTGTAAAGTCAGTATTTGGCTATTAGCATCCTCTGATTTGTTCCTATGAATCCACTTACATACTTGTAGCTGATTTTGATTTATTCAATAGGCATAATCAGTGATATTCTCGAGCACAACATTACACGGCGCTTCGCTTTCCGCTTATCTTAATGTTTATTGAAAACTGCAAACTGCTCGGTTAACAACTGCTTGGTAATGGTCACTGCGAAAGCAAACGTTTTCTTGTCTTTGTTAAAATTTATCGATGCCGACTGGTAGAAAATATTTGACGTCAAATCCTGTTGTAATAGACCAGAAATTGACCAGTGACATCAAAATGATCTTTGTGCAAAATAGCTAAAGTTTGAAATCTGACGACGTCAGTGGCTGGCCACTCCCGAACAAAATTCCTGGCTGCGCCCCTGTTCAAGAACACAAACCAGAGCTGGATGCAAACATCCCGTCGATGAGTCTTTGCATTTTTAACTTGTAACAGAGCTTCATGCCTCACTCATGACGTCACGCACCATCACCATAGGCGAGTATCCAGCTGAGTCTTGTGACTACGTAGCCTATGCTTCGAGCCACTACGTCACTACCGAAACAGCCCTTCGCGTTTTTCATTTTTTACAGCGCTTTTCTCCTGAGTGACCAACAAGAACTTGCGGCATGATCACTGCAGTTCAATTTGCAATGCACTGATGATGATAAGAGTTATCGAAACGTTTGCAATATGTCGTTGATTTAGGGTTGCCAGATCACTTCAAATTTTTTCAAGGACATTTTCTCATTTCGTGGTTATTGACATTTTACTTCATGCCTACTTTGAATACTTTTTAGATAAAGCGGTGGCACAACTGTTCGTGAATAGTTAACTTTTTACTAGATAACTATTTATGACAGAACAATCTACAACTTATTCTGTTCAGTTACATTGCTTAAATCTTGATTCTTGAATGTTGAGTCTAATCAATAGTTATACAATAAACAATTTCACAACCGTTCAAGGATGCAGGAAAATACTCAAGGACAACAAAATATTTCTCAAGGATCAAGGACATAACCAGTTTTGATAGCAAATTCAAGGAAAGTCCTTGGCGCTCAAGGGCGTCTGGCAACCTTACGTTGATTTCGTTTTCATTGGCCGTCATTTTCATTATAAGGCTATTTAGCACTTCCGCTTTTCGTTTTAGTCTTCAGTTGTTTGCTTTCTCTACTCTTGCTTCAGCCTTCCAACGTTTCACCTGTAAGCATTGTCTGCAGACTGTAGGATGCGTAGTGTTAAGTGAAATCGATTTCCTGTTAAAGTAAGTTTGCTAAAAGATTCAAATCCTTCACCTTTGTGGAGACTACTTCCAAAAAAAGTAAGAAATTATTTGCGTTTTAAAGTAAATGTTGGAGGAATAACGCTTTTCAAATTCAATCACAAATAAGAAACGATAATAGCATAGACGTAGCCAGGAGATTGCCCAGAGGGCCATGCTGCCCCAAACTTTTTGCATATCTAGTCATTTTGTGCTGAGAAGCGACCGCTCAAACAAAAATGCTGTTGCTCGTCTAAAGTCAAACATTCGTTTTTATTGAAGGTTTAATCAACTCGATTGCATTTGCATCAACCGTAATTGGCGACGTGTCCGTCGTTGCAAAAAAATTTTGTATGAAGGCTCGAAATCGGCCCGAAAGATTTTAACAAACTTAAGCTCGAACCCAGCCCGATTAGAAAAGAGCGCCCGACTTACCGCCTCTGTCTCTAATCAAGTGACAGTGCGTTTAAATAAACTCGAAAGCATCTTTCAGATCGGAATTTAGTTACAAAATTACACTCAATAAATTAGTACGATAAAAAATCTGGATCTACTTTCAAACAATTGACTATCTCAGGTGTTTTTTATCATATCTGAGCATGGTATCAGGACAACAGCCACCTGGACAACTGCTACCCGGATAGTTGGCACCGATAATAGCCAACTGTGGCGGCAGGTACATGGCGCCACATGTAAATAAATGGTCACCGTTAGGAGGTGCCCATGAGTAACAAGTCACAGTGATAATCACCACAAGCGAATTATCGTAGTTCACTTATCCCTATATGAGAGTGCAACCTAGTAGTAGTAGAGTGAAGTCAGTGACGGATCTATATTGCTGCTGGTTGCTTTGCTGTTAGTTATGCCCCTAATTGCCATCTTTCTCTTGTGCTTGCCTCAGTATTTCAAAGCGATGCAGTCAACTGCCACCAAAGGCATTCGCCCCCTGGACACTACCACATGGGACTTCAATTTTTACATGTCCATTATTGATTGTCAGCTTCAAGCTAAATTTCTCGCAAAAAAACATTTGAAACCTTGTGAAGATGATTTTTAGGAAATAAAAATTAAATGTGTTGGATGGGCCAGGAAACTCGCCAGATCTTAGGCTCACCTGCTGGTAATTGTTCTATCACGACGAAAATGTTAGATGTCAAACTTCTGCTTTTCCTCCACTTCGCACAAATATGGTTTACAAAAGATTGCGAGCAGGGACGCCGGAACACCGGTAGGGCATGGGGGGCAGTAAAAGTGTTGAGGGCAATGAAAACTTGTAAAAAACAAAAATATTTGCCAATTATGCTTGTTATTGCGCAGCAACAACGTTGAACTCAAAAATAATAGAAGATATAGAAAACCATTCTGAATTTCATAGGTGCGCTTCAGCTGCAATAAATTTGTTTCAAACCGATCTTGATAAACCATAAAATTATCTATGATTCTGTTATGAAAAGGCACTTCCGCCCCCATTTTATAAAGGCAGGGGCCAATAGCCCCATCATTTCACTGCTTTCCAGCATCCCTGGAAAAATGTAGGGGCACCTGTGCCCCCGTTGCCCCAACTTTCAAAGGACAGGGGGGCACTGCCCCCGTTCCGGCGTCCCTGATTGCGAGTCTCCACGAGGGAAATCGCATGACCTTACTTTTAGCAACTTTCCGCAGGACGCACATTGTTTCCAAGTTCGCAACGATAGCGAAAGGAGGCAAGCATTTGTCGCGTCAACCCAAAAATGAAGCGAGCATTTTCCAGAGCCAGCTTGTAGCAGCGCACAACTTCCTCACTGCACGTCTAAGAATCAGAAGTTACACAACCGGTCGGAACCTGCCAACACGTCACAGGAAACACTGATCGGTTGTAACTGGTATAAGTTTTTTCGACTCCGGCCAGACTCATTTTTTCCCCATGTCACTAACAAGCATACAACAAGTCCGCTTCAAAACAATATGAAGTAATTGTTACGAGACTGTTCTACTTGAACTCTACAGTCGTGATCTGACGTTGTGCCTGCGGTCACTACGTTGCGCCAATGAGCATCAGAAAAATTTTTCATTCACTTCAATTAAAAGCGCTGCTGCCAGTAGGTCCAGGCCTGTTATGGCAATGTTTTTTTTTCACAATCAAGTTATAACCACTTTACAGTGTCACACCAAACGTTGTGAAAATGAACAATACAACGACGCAGCGTCATTGTCACAATCCGTGTCAAGCGAAATTTCTGACTTCATACCATGTGATATTCTACATATCAAGTATGTTAAGAAAACTGATGATTACGGCTTTGGTGTTTTAAGCCCAATATTTTTCAGTAGTTAAGTTATTCCCGTACTGTAGCTTTTTGTGGGTATCTGACATCTAACCAAAACGTTTTTATTCACACAACATGCAATCGCCAAACTTTATTCCTTTACTGTGAGAAGTCAAAACCAAATAACTGACAAACAGTAATAGGTTCGAAATTTCGCTTGACACCGGCTCCACGCAAAACCGAGTCTGCAGACGGTCGTCTCGGGTTGAAGTTAGTTCCCCTTTCCTTTCACCACCCCCGCTATAACACCCGCAAATCCACTCCACGCACCAAAGCTATCACAAGCTTGTTCGACGGCAACAGTTTCCTTGCTCTCGGAGGAGTGTTCAACCCCCACTTTTCAGCGAAACGACCTGCGCGGTTCGGAAATAACGCATGCGAGACCTCCACGCGCGCGACGCGACTACGATCGAGTACGTAAAAATTTATTCACACGTCCAGTCGCACTACACGGTTCAACGCGTCACCACACCTACCCGACTTTGCACTGTCCTGCCGCTGATGATGATGGTGGTGGCAGACACTATTGCTGAGCGCGACGTCGTCGAAAAGCTTCACCAGGTTCGATGGTAATCGCGTCATTCGTTATCATTATTATGTCACAACATGCAAGCAACAAGGAGAGTTTGGGAGCGCGCGCGCACACACACAGACGAGACGTTCGGGACAAAAGGAGAGAGATGGGAAAAAAAAGTAACACGGGCAACGCAATCGCTCGCACGACAACTGAAAAGCAGCTTTCTTTCTTTCGGCAAAAACTTAAACGATGCTTCTCGCCAAGAACCGAATAACCGCGCACGGTGCGGCGCCACCGTGCGGCGCTTTGCGCGAAACGAGCACAGCTTGATAAAGTTCGCGAGGCGCGGTCGGTCGACGCGCGCGCTATACACACGGTCAGGAAGTGGGCGCTACGCTGCGCAATACGTTTGAGCACATGCGACACTAGCCATGGTCAAAGTCAAGCGTCTCAACGCTGTGTCCCTTTTTAGGCCGCAGGGAGCGTGGGGAATTCCGCTTCGTTCTGGACGTCCGGGGGCCTTTGACCCTGCAAAAAACAAACAAGTAATTAATAACACTGTCAAAGCCCGCGATCAGGCGCTTCGACAACTACGCTTCATTTATCAATTCAATTTTGTTCGTGATTGATGAGTTTGTGTATGAAGTGCCGCTGTCAAGCAATAAATCTCTGTCGCACGCGGTGGCTCAAGCAACACTGTAAGTCACGTTTCTCTGGTGAAAGTATCCTTTACACCGGATTTCATGATAGCCTCTGATCGAAACCGAAACGTAATGAAATAATCCGCGAAAATTATTTTGAACGCATCTTCACAGCATTAACTTTTATAGAAACAGCAATGCAAATATCAATCGCTACGGTAGAAACGCGATTGCCATTGGCTGGTGTTGGAATGCGGATTCCCAGCGGCTGAGGTTGGAATGCGCTTCTCCAATGGCTGGGGTAGCAACAATAAATAACACATGCGCCGCTGCTGAATTTGGAGCGGTGATGTGACGGATTTTGTTTCGCTCGGTGGAACGAACCGCAGCTGATTGCAATTGCGTGCCCGGGACTTAGTGCTGATAAACGAACTTTCAGACAACACGTTGCGTTCATTACGCCAGCTAGTTTATGGAAATATTCATCCGGGGCATTCTTCACGTTAGGCAGTGGTTCTCAACCTTTATCTGATTGAACACCATATGGTGTTTCTTTTAACTGTCGCTGCGTAACATCTACTCCGAAAATTAATTTGCTCAAATACGCTTATACGTAGCAAGCCATACAATATTAATAAAACCAATCTAAAGCGAAGGCTAAAACTGTTTCTTCTCCACAAACTGATCTACGCAGGGTGGAACTTCGTTCACAGCACATCGGAAATCACGTCCGGCGCAACAGGGCGATTCCGAATCTTTGGACTTGGTGGTGGACAGTGGCGCTTTTCTTTACCATAAATGTTAAGAAAAACAGCTGTTGAATTTAAGTAATTGTGTGTAACATTCGATTATGGGTGGATTCAATATTGCGAAGAGACGTCTAATTTGCGACAGTTGCAATAATCGACTCCAAGAATCTTCTGACACTAAACTTCGCATATGACTTGGAAGCTGCTCGTGTATTACCTGGAAAGTCTTTATGAAGCACTGCGTTAGAGGAAAGTAATGAAACGGCAAATGTGCTGTCGGCGAAGCTAACACCGCAGTCGAATTCATAGCAAGATTCCTAATCCTGCGTAAGTGCACTAACTGTTGGCGTGCACTGACAACAAACAGTCGTCAGAACCCGACTGACCGAATGAACCTTCCTATCGACGACGCTTACAACCACCGAAGCGTGACTCCCCAGCCAGTGGGAGTTTAAGACTGCACAACATGGTCGTCAACACTCGGCGGCGGAATGGGCGACATGTCGAGCACTATCACACAGCAGCTTTAATCGCAGTGGCAACAACTCTCATTCTTTGGCGCGAAATCAAAACAGGAAAGAGATGCGGATATGACGCGGCCACCACCAGGCTATTTCAGAGCTCGACTGCAATTAAAGCAAAACAAGCTTTGCTTTTATCAACAAAATGCGAAGAAAAATCACGACACGACCAGCAACGTACCGTCCTTCCGCCGTATCTATCCCCTCCAGCGTTGCCGCGCCCGCGACCGCCACCAAACCGCCCCCCTCTTCCGCCTCCGCGCCCCCGGCCACCTTTCATTCCTCTGCTGGGATCGGTGAAGCGGATGTCCACATCCACCAGCATCTTCACGTTCCTCCGGTGGCCATCCTGCCGCAATACCGAGGTTCAGTTGGGGTGGCCTGGCCGGCATACAGACACCGCGTACTCTTGGTCTGGCCAATGCTCGTGCTCGCCGTATTAACTTTCTTCTAAGAACGGGATAATCCTCAGGACAGGAAATGTCGAGCGCTTGCAGAGAGATACCGCGCGTGGTGCGCACATTTATGGTCCGTTTTGTAAGTCTTAAGTCAGTCGTTTAAATGCGCTCCCAACAGACCCACTTCAGCGATTATGGAAACAATCCACGTTTCGCAAACGCTTCGGTATTTCCGAAGGGCCTGACCAGAAAATCGAACTACATGAACTCCACGCTTCTAAGATTGCGATCCGCGTCATACGAAGCAGTACTTTAAGACTGACGATAAACGGCTTTTCAGTCTGGCTCAAAGGTTGCACAAAAATTGCGCAGTCAATCGATCATCTGTAAATTTGCAGCGAGCAACCAACCATCGGCTTAAAGAAAGGGCTTCAAACGATATTGCTCGTAATACGGGGAAATAACCTTATTGGATTATCGATGTCATGCAAGGGCACGCGCTTATTACGGTGCATCTAAGTGCATCTCGACATCTGTCAATCAAACGTCTGATGGCCGTTGCAACTAGCCACTGCTGCAAATTGTGCAGTATGCGAAGCCGGCGTTTGCAGCGGGAAGAACGCCATAACGATACGTCGGTTCTAACGCCCAGGTAAGTAAGGTTGATTGCGTCAACGACCGGTCCAAAATGTCAAAACTTAAACCCCGCAGCACGGTTTAAATCTGTTTTACAAAAAAAACTTCTTTGTGTACAAAACATCATATGGTTGAAGCAGAACAACACCGAACGGCTTCAGAAGAACGAAATTCAAAATTTTAAATGGATCTAAATCAAACAAAATTTGGTATATCGGAAAAGGAGTGAAACGAAAAACGCCGATAACACGGACGGTTCAATCTGCGGTTGGTACAACATTACAACCAGATGCTTGCCCCTCTATGACGATTGACACAACACAGGGGGGAAACGCTAAACCCATGTCAAAAAATAAGCCGTAATTTGAACCAGGGCCGCAATCAGCTGATATTTTCAGGGGGTGGCGGCAAAATGATTGCAACTTGCTGTTGTATCCAACAACTAAACACGTTTTTGAAAATTTCCGCAAGGGGACAATTGCCCGGTTTGCCGCCACTGGTTGCGGGGCCTGATTTGAACAATCTAGCTTTGTTTTCGCAACTGCCGTTATAGTTCACACAGGCGTAATTTTCTTCACGGCTACAAAGCTGCTTGACTAAATTCAAAACCTACTTCAGAGCCAGCTCCAACATTCGGCGCCTCCTTGGCGGTTCTTCCATGCAGCAACTTCATGTTCTTCCACTTGGCATGGTCCTCCCCTAAACGTTTACAGACAATAAGAAACGATGTTTGGGGGGGGGAGCTGAGGACAGTTTGTACTTTTTCCACGGGAAATACATAATCACACGCTGCGAAATGCCAGTGTACCGGCCACTGGTTTCTGAGATTACAGCGCAAACCATTTAATCGAACGCAGCCCGTGGGCAATCCGCCTTTAAAATGTACGAGCGTCGACACGCGCGAGGTGGAAGAGGTGTGTGAGAGCCAGTATTATTGTTTAGTCTGGAGACGTCCCAAGTTTTTGTTATGTTCACATCTTCCGTTTCAAGTCTCTTTGATTTTGTACAAGTCGGCTAAAATAAAGATGCTCATTTGCGTACGACTCAGTCTTGCTGTCGCAAGAGATTATAACCACTAGTTCGCAGAGGTGACCGATCTCCTTCCCACAATGGACTCAACTGCGAACAACGCCGCGACAATGGTTCCCAGACCAGGAATCTCACCATCGCCAGAAACCCGAAGTTAAACGCCTTTGGACAGAATTTCTCAGTGACCACAGACTTTTTACCTCGTAAAAAAAGATAATTGTGAAGAGATGCGAGGTGCGGAATGTTTAATTATTAAAAGCCGCTGCACGTCACGAGTTCAAAAGCGCACGCAGAAAGAAGCAATTCGGTTGCGTTTGAGAACCGCTCCGAAGCTAGATTTCGCGAAAAGCCAGGCCGTGCACCTGCAGCGCAGGGTGTTGTTAGCGGAGACGACTGCTGATGAGTAAATCAACAGCAAATCCCTTAGTTACGATGAAGCGAGCGGCAGATCGATCAGTCGCTGGTTTGGAAGAACGCAACCTTGCGTCACATCATTCGTCATTCGTCAGGCATACGCCGTTGAACGAAGTTGACCTTGTGTCATGGACTATGCCGCGTGATGAGCAGCCAGCCGTTATTCACTTACTGCACCAGGCTTGGAAGCATTTAAACTAACGGATGAAAACAGAAAAAGGTTATGGCAGTCACGAAAAAAATAAATTGAAGCATTTAGAGAACTGCAGGAAATCGGTTGAGAAATTTAGGCCGCCGCTTTTTTATTTTTGAAAATCGCGCCAATCTTTGCAATGGTTCGTTACCATTCGTGAAACACTGATTTGATTGAAAAGCTTTGTTGCTGTCTGTCGCTTATCATTTTCACACCCCGTGCACCTTTTAGCCATATTGTTTCACACAATGGCCTGCCATATTCCAGAGGACTTCGCTTCATAAAGTTCTCACTACCCCAAGGGCGCGAGAACCCCCAAGAGAATCGCTGCCTGAAGTAGTTGATGTTTACTAAAATGGATGATTAAAGATACTATACAAACCGGTAACGCACGATTATTCGCAGAGCAACTGATTGCAAAAAACAACTGTGATTGTGTTTTTCCAGTGATGTTAACAGGAAAGAAAAAAAAAAATCTAGAAAATTTGTATACCATGAAAAAGAAAAGCAACATGAAAAATAAGAACTAGAAACCATCGGCAAATTAGGGAAATCTGATCAGCTCTGCCACTATAACCCCAAAACAGCAAAGGCGGACGTTACACAAAACCTACATTGTTGTCTGGCGAAACCCCAAACCACGCCACACAGACTGCGGTCGCACACACGAGCCCACCTTCGCCAGGCTGCCTGATGTTGAACTCAGCCTTGGAGACCGAGTTGCTCTGCAGAGCTTTCCACTCGTCCAAAGTAAGCTCGGTCTCTTGCGGCTCGGGCTCCTCAACCGCCTTCTCTTCCTCTTCCTTCTTTTCCTCATCCTCCTTGTCGGATCTGTACCAGGTTCAAAAAAAAACACGGAATGAGACAATCGAGACATAACTCGAAGAATATTTTAAAATACAAGTTAAAAAGTGTTCATTTTAGAGCTTTTCGCCACACGGAGGTAAAAAGTGGCATTCCAGCCCAGGGTCGAACCAATTCCTTTGATTTTGTCAACAGTTGTTTGCAGGTTCAAACCCTATAGGAAGTGCTACATCAAGTGCACTTCTTACTGTGTATCCTGTTGTTACTTCTCAGTGCTGCAACGCGCTTGTAATTTCAACTGCACGTTGGTGCGCGTCGACAAGACGTGTGGCGCAACGGGAACATGGCCGCATGCCTTCCTGATTGCCACGGGGGTGCAGTTACAATTCGATAGAACCTGAGAAGTGCCTCGAACAATGGTGCGGCATTTACAAACGGGTTTCATGCTTTTCCTGAAAACTGCATAAGGCATAACCGTTACATAATACATTTGTTGACGAGGTTTTAACGACGGAAAAACTAAGTACCTACAGTACGTTGCAAGGGAAGTGTGATCCACTGTTTCGTTAACTGCAAATCGCTAACACGCTTAAAAATGCCACACTTATCGCAGCTTAACTGTTTCTAACATGTTGACTTGTCCTGAAAACGGGTTTTCATCGTTCGAAACACATTCCTGTGGTTTCAAAAAGACGGACGCTTCATCCTCGTGCTGAACGAACCCTGTAGTCTTCACTATAGTGCCACGCAGCACGTGGTTAAAAAAAAGTCTTGAAAAGTGTAAAGAACGATGTCCCTTCGCAACGGGACACGATTCTGCGTTTCTCGTCATTTCAGTCGCCGCTCGATTTCAAGCAAAACGTCGTCTCGTACCGGGAATGGGATGAAGTGACTGCGATACCGGAGTTGGCGACGCCGCGCAGCTGTACGTCAATGAATGAGCGGCGATTGAAGACGAAGATGGATGAGACAAAAAATGACTTGGCTGTCAGAGATCACTTGTTCGGCTGCGCTTAGCCGTACACTGCACAGGCTGTGGCTTTCAATGAACGGCCGCTGCAGAAGGTTATCATAGTGGACAGGTCGGTGACAAGCTCTTGTAATGCCAGAGACGCCATTAAAATCGTAATATCCGCTTACGCTTTATTTCGGGCAGGTAACAAGAACTACAGAACGTATAACGTATTTTGTTTGCACATACTGTCAGGATGGACTTCATGAGCCACAACCAAACTTATGAGGAAACAGCAAGGAAAATTTCATATCACCCTGTGCCGGCACATTCACGTAACGTCAAGGTCACAGCTGTTTTTTTTTCGGTCATTGACCAAACTTTTTTGAAATTTTTTTTGAATTTTTCTTTGAAACGACCCGAAAAAATTCAGTCACCTGGATCAACGAAAGATTACCAAAGTTTTTAGGTTATTTTGGACAAATGACTGAAACCAATGACCGAAATGTCTCAGTGAAAGAAACACCAGGGTCACAGCAACAAGTTCTAGCACTCACTTCTTCGCCTTTTCATTCTGTTCCTCGCTTTCAACCTGATCCGCCCAATTGGCCACTTCTTCGGTGTTCAGCGCAACGCTAGGATCGTCGTCCGGACTGGAAAAAAGTAACAGTGTTCGGCCTATTGAGAAAGCACCGAGGGAAACAAAAGCCAAAGAGCGTGGCAACACAACACCGAAACGACGCGCTGAAAGAGAAAGCGGCGATGAATCGATCAAGGCACGCATCCACACATGAACAGCGTGATATTACACACGACTTAACGATCGGTGCGTTTGTGAGCGCAACGAAACACGCGTGGGTAGGCTTTGCACGATGGAGTATTTTTAAGGAATTTATAGCACTTGAAAAAAAATCGAACTTTTTTCACAACCATATCAGTGTAATTACGCAGTATAACGTCAGAAAATAAAACTTGCAGCCACTTCCGACCGAACATTACAAAGCAATGCTAGAGCACGAGGTGCCAATCACAGGCTTGTCGAAAGCCAATTGCTCGTCGTGAATGACAGACTGGCGCGTACTTTCCAGGCGTTCCCCAGTTCCTTGGGCCGCCGCCGTCGCGTTTGTCGGTGGGTCGAACACCGGTTCTGTCGCTTCCGCTCCGTCGATCGAACTCGCGCTTCCCCCTGTCATCGCGCCCATCGCTCCTGTAGTTTCCGCGGAAGTTCCGCGGACCGTTGCCTCTGTAACCTCCGCGGCCGTTGCGGAAACGCTCGTGCCTGCGCCAGAAATGAGCGAGTGTTGTGTTTTCACAAACTTAATCAACAATCAAATAATCAAAACTTGGTATAAAAAAAAGAAGGCTAACTATTTTTACGAAATCAGAAAACTAGCTGTCGTGCAAATTACAACCTATAATATCGTTACGTAACAAGTGCCCTAAAGAAGGCTAACTATTTTTACGAAATCAGAAAACTAGCTGTTGTGCAAATTACAACCTATAATATCGTTAAGTAACAAGTGCCCTGTACATACACATACAGTTTATTCAGCTTTGAAACGTGCTTATAATACAAGTCCTATTAGAACAAGCTGGACATGAATTTCAAGCTAAAGCGCCAAAATTCGGAAATCGGAATTTGAGGAAAACCAAACCTGGTTATTTCTATCGTTCCAGCAAGTGATGTCAAACACACAATTAAACTAATTCAAGCCTCACCTTTCCGCTCGTTTATTTTTTCCGTCTCCATCAACAGCAGCCTGATCTGGTTTTGCTGGGGCAGGGAACTGATCATTTCGAGGTTCCCCGTACCGATCACCTCCACCTCGCCTTTCGGATGGGAAGTTGTCATTTCGTCTTCGTGGTGGCCTTCTGTTTTCATCTCCTTCCCCATACTGTCGATCATTGCCTTGGTAACCTCTTCTCTGGCCTCTACCACCTTGTTTTGGAGGTGCATTGCTCTTGACATCTTTGTCAACTGCACGAGACAAGTAAGGAAGCCGTCTATGAAATGCATTGTACTTGACACATTGCCTCCATCAAACCATATATACAACATTTGGCTACAGCAGAAAACCATGCAACAGAGGACTAAGCCTTGTAAATGACAGCCATTTTTAATACAATTTTAAACAAACAGAGTTTAACTGTAATCTCATGCACAAGACTGATCCCATGCCTGATTAAGCAATCCCTTTGAGCTGCATACAGCTATGGTTATGACCATTATGATGGTTTCTGATTGAAATACAATTCTGATAAAGTACATAGTATGTAGGTCTAATGCCTGAATTACATGTCAACAGTCGGCAAAACTGATGGCTTCTGTGGCTTTGCAAATCCAAAATCCTATGTAATTGATATTTGTGTGTGCTGGCAGCATATCACACCGCAGAATTAAAGACAGGCTCAATATCATCGACAGTCGGCACCAATGAAGATAAAATAATAAATTGTTATAAAGGGAAAGACAAAAAAAGATTTCTATACAAATTCCAGCACCATACATCTAACAAAACATAAAGTTGTGACAATGATCAAAAGTTAATTTCTACGTCACCTTGATCAATGAATTCTGTGCTAATCATTGCAACCAAGAGCATACTACTTAGAAGTTCGTAAGTCTAACAAACAAACCAATAAAAAATAGAATAGATGGACATGCTAACCCAGTCAAAGATAAATACCTCTATTTAATGAAAGGCATGATTTTCTTAATATCTGCTTGCTGCTACCCTGAATTAACCAAAACAAAAATTCATTCTGATGAAGCTAGAAAGTTTACGTTTCAGTTTGCATACCATCAGTGAAGTAATTTATGTTGGTGATTCAATACCCTGCAGTATAGCAAAGCCTACCCAGTTCAAATTAGCTAATCAAGTATCTGCATTACTTTGTAAAATTTGTGTTCTGACTAATGAGGCAAAAGCTGCAGATTTTGCAATTGTATAGGGTTGCGACAGCTGCAAGAGCTCGTTTGGCCAAAGGACACTGCAACCACTGACAACTTTATTGATTAGCTTGGATTGCAGAGTGGTCCTTTTGTTGTTTCTGTGCTTTGTCTGTTGTAGGTCTTGGACAAAACAAGTACTGGAAAAGGGAACTGTAGAAAAGCACAACTCGTAGCAAATCATCAAACACGTATTCAAACTGGCAAATAATATCTGATAACTGTTTCATTTAAAGTTTCTCATTTTATTAGCTGAATACCTCAGACACCTACTGCAAATTTGCGATATGCTTAGTCCTAAAAAGGAATGAAATCATACATCTCAAACCCCTGCAAAAAATGGAATTTGTAACCCAACCATTGCTGAGTTTGGTGGAATTTGGCAGAACTAATGCTCAATGGTAGAAACTAAAAAATCTCGAATTTTGTCCAATGGACCATGGCCCTAATAGTAGCACCTATTTTTACTAAGGTCACATTATGATAAGATTCGAAAAGTATCTCTGTTACCGCTCAGACCAAACATCAGTCTAATGCATACACAGCTTTCTCACATATGAATCCAGAACCCCAAACTGCAAACACTCACAAAAGAAAATAGTTTAGTCAATTGTATAAACCAGATATCAAACAGAAATTTTCATATCATTTGTGGACTTGTATTACTTAATTGCATCGAAGTACACAGCATGCCATTCAGTTGGTATTAACATCGATGGTGCCACTGATCCAACAAATGCAACATTTGTAAAGTTACTACCTTCAGCTGAGGTACCAAAATCAATACCACGTGTTTAACTGGCAACACTACATTTTCAGATTGAATTAATGGGACACTCAGACAGCAGCTGTGTTGGCTCTACAGAACAAAAATGAAGCTTCAGTACCCCAACTTTGAATTAAGTTTTCATTTAATGATCACAAAAGATTACAGGATTTCTTCATGATTTTGAAATGTCAGGACTGAGCAAAGAAGCAAAATGAAATGATTCCTTTATGTAAGATAAATTTTTTGTTACTGAAAAACATGAAACGAATGCATTTCAGAGTGCAGGAGCTAGAACTTTGAGGTATCACAGTCACAAATTTCACGCATTTTCACTACAGAAGAAAACTTCTGGCTGCTCATCAAAGCAAGGCAAATTCTGCTCTGAAAAGGTCTAGAAAAAGTGCTTACAACGATGTACAGGATGCTCTGTTGCAGTGGATCAAGCAAGTTAACACTTTGACATTCAGCTGGTTTCGGAGATTGTTGCGCCAAACCAACCGGATCACATGTGGCTTTGCATGCACGTAACTTGGGTGCTGAAAGTGGTAGAGCTGTTCAAAGACTCAAAAGACGCGACTAGTTTTCACTCGACAAGAAACTTTTTGGTTGGGGGGTGCGGATTTTTTGTGAATGACATCATAAGTGGAGGACTTTTAGGCCACCTTGGCCCACTTTGTCTGGCCTGGGCCCAAACCGTTAGATGGTAGTATTTCACTGAAGTTTTTATTGGAAACTAGGGTTTCAGGTTCAAAAGTTATGATCAAAGTAGTAAAAATATTTGACTAATTAGATAATTAATTAATTTGTTTATTCAAGATCATAACTTTTGAACCAGAAATGCCAGAAAGTCAATCAAAGGCTCAAAAGACTCGAACTCGAGCCTAGTTTCCAATAAAAACTTCAGCAAAAAACTTTGTTCTACCAGTTGGTCCCTAAGCCAGGCAACATGAGCCAAAATGACCCTAAAACTACTTATGATGTCACTCACAAAAAATCTGCAACCCACAACCAAAAAATTTTTTTTCAAGTGCAGGCTAGAAGATTGGCCAATCCGTTTTAGCCCTTGAACAACTCTCTAGCGCAATCGGTAGCAGGAGCTATAACTTAAAAACACTTTCTATTTGCAGAGATATGTTGGTTTATGTCAGAGATCTCAAACTCAACTTGCTCCTATTACGACACTGAGGCATCAATGGCAGTACCTGAACCTTATTACTTATTAGAAACAGCTTTCCAATATTATTTCCTGTGAAGCCATCATGGGTTACAGCTACAAGCAAATAATTTCTAGCCGTCTGTACGTTCTTTTAAAAGGAACTTGTTTACTTGCTGGCCGAGCACTTTGAAACACTGGTGAATAAACTAAATAACTTTAACAATAATCATTTTAAAATTCCCAAAAAAACATTGCAGGGAGCACAAAATGCCCTTGTGGACCGCATGTAGTCTGCTGTCTGTGCATTTGAGACCCTGGTTTAAGTGTTGCCATAAGCCTATTAGGCTTTGTAACATCTTTTCTGCTGGTATGGTTTTGGCCAAAAACCAGCAGTTTTCATGTGTCTTCATATGGGAAATCTCCAGTGCCGAAAGAACTAGAGAGCTGTTAAAATCCTCAAAAGACTCGGCAAGTCTTCGAGTCTACAATGAAATAAAAATTTTTGGTTTTGGGTTTCAGATTTTTTGTGAGTGACATAAGTGGAGTACTTTTAAGCAACTTTGGTCCACTTCATCTGGCCCTGGGCCCAAATCGCTAGACGGTAGGATTTCGCTCAAGTTTTTGTTGGATACTAGGTGAAAATCCAAGTCTTCTGATACTTTGGATGACTTGCTGAGGTTTCAGTTTCAGAATTTATGATCTAAAGTAAGCAAAATAATTAATCCCATAATTAGGTAATTAATTTGTTTTAGATCATAACTTTTGAACCAGAAATGTTAGGGAGTTGATCAAAGACTCAGGTATTAGCCTAATTTTAAATGAAAACATCAGCAAAATACTGCCATCTAATGGTTGGGCCTTAAGCCAGGTAACATGTGCCAAAATGGCCAAAACCTACCACATTTATGACATCACTCACAAAACAACAAAACCCAAAACCAAATTTTTTTTTATCGCAGACAAGAAAACTAGCTGAATATTTTCAAAGGGTTTCAACAGCTCTCTAGCAAGAACCGCAGAAAAGCTATGCAGTTGGTAAGGTGACTGAAAACTGGTTGTTTTAGCAGGGTTGTGTGGAGTCAGAACCAGTCGTAAGGAAGCGGATTCCTGAAAACACTGGGTGTCGGAATCAGATTTTTTGTCTGACTCAGATGTCTAATTAGATCTTTTTTTAAATCACACTCCTGAATTGGATAACTCCTGTTGAAATGATACAACTTCTTGAAACTTTAGTTGAAACAGAGATTTATTGCTGTGGGCCACGATTTCCTTTGATTTTAACAGCCAAATTTCATTCCCTTTTTGTTAAGGATCCAGGAGTCAGAGTCGGAAATTTGGATAGGTCAGTGACAGATATTTTACTTTTAACTCCACAACCGTGTTTAATTAATTTTACATGTAGGTCGTCTGCTGGTGCCTAGGTGGAATTTTTATTGAAACATCAGTCAAAACATCTATAATTTACAATGATATTTTCAAACATGTAGACTAATATCACATGATGAATACACAACATTCAATATTTGTTGTTTGTATCTCCTATGACGTTTTTTTAAGGAATTATTTAAATTAGTTAGTCACCACTGAACCTATTTTTCCTGATGACATTTGAAATTGTTGCAACCTCTCGTTTGGCGTTGCGTTAAATGTACAATTCACCACGAACGGTATGCGCACAAAAAATAACACCCACATATATGTGGCGCGAACACATGCGGATTTTCGCCAAAACCACCCAGACGCCAAAGTGTTAACACTTTGAGAGCCGGTCTACGATATATTCGTACTTTGATTTCGGCCTAAAAAACAGCAGTTTTCAGTTGCCTTACCAACGCCCCAGCTCCTCCGCCGATTGTGCTAGAGAGCTGTTCAAGGGCTCAAACAGATCGACCAGTCTAGTAGATTGCACTCAAAAAAAATTTTTGGTTGGGGGTGC
>JGI24158J21664_10002784_pt1 | contig 21525 bp, 18 predicted proteins | sample Ectturendosymbi3_FD_21664 | JGI IMG/M metagenome (IMG submission 21664)
AATATATGACAGAGATGATCAGATAGTTGATTTTTACTATCTGATCCTATCCTGTTTTTGAAAAGTGATATCCGTATCTGATCCGAATCCTGTTTTGGACACAATTTTTAACTGAACACAATTGGTTGAAGTAGTCACAAGACAAGTTTGGAACGCACGTCCTGCTTAGTTGACCATGACATCTCCAGCAGCTCAGTCCCATGGATGGATGCTGGTTGTCATGGTTTCAGGGCTGGCAAGCAGTTAGCAGCTTCGTGTTTGCATTAAGTAAACTGCTGGCTAAACCCTAACTCTAAACACTGAACCACTAAAGCTAAAACTTGACCCTAAACCATGACCAAAAGCCCTGATCCTAATCCTAACCATAAACTCTTATACCCCAACCAATCGTCTCTGCGTATTGTACTTGTCACATGACCACTTAACCAAATGTGTTCAACTGTAGGCAAAATACTCCCAGCATAGCTTTTGCCTCATGAAGCAGAAGAGACACTACCTGAATGCGTTGTGCACTTTGGGCCCTGTCATGCTTAAACAAAAAGTTTGACATATCTTGCAAGCTTGACTTATCACGTAGGCTAACCTAAGTAGTTTTCTGAGTCAATTGCATTAAGAAGCAAGCTGAAGTTTTGCCACACAGTCCCGTCACCACGTTGGGGTGATTTGGTAGGCTTAGCCTCTCTGAAACATAGCTCCAAGCCCCTCCCAAATTGAAAAATGAAGCACAATAAAACAGTGATGTTTGTTCAAATCTCAGAACATCAAGCCCCATTGCACAAATGTAAAGCCCCCCTAGCCTACAGAAGACTTTCTGGTGACGGTTCTGTTGCCACACCAAGCTTTTCATTAGCCATTTCTTTGGTAACAATGGTTAGATTTTAACACCATCCATGAGTTCATAGTCATAATTTCATATATTCATCCTACCTATTGTTCAACTTTAACCAATCCTAACTGCTATAGCAATGTTAGTCTACAAATCAATACAGCATTCAAAACAATATTACACTGGCTTAAAATACGTCATTTATCTTGAAATGACTGACTAAAAATTGAGTTTGATAAGTCAGTGTCACAAAACAACAATTTTGCATATCTCATGTTTAAGAAATAAAAAAGTTAACTGGCCTGGTATCATCCATCAACCAGTCAATGCAGCCTCACGTAGAATAGACGTGAAGACTGCAAAGCCTGGTGTAGAATACAGACCACATTAAAAAATCTAGGAGTGATCCAGCTAGTCTAGACTACAGATCACAGTAGGCCTACACTAGCTAGCCTTCGTCCAAGAACGCAGCAAACAACGTCCTGAAAGAGCCCTATCTTGAAAGAGCCCTATCTTGCCACACCAGGTACAGATTCATGGTGGCAAATTTGGCGTGTTGAATTAGCAGAGGGGAATGAGATTACACTACGGTACAGATAATGCGCCATAGAAAGACTCGGAGTCAAGGCACAGAAGGCAAGATGGTTCTGATGATACTAAAATAATTGAATGACTGCGCAATGTGCAACATTTTTCCAAAAGTCTAAATCCTCGAAATATCGACAAAAGCGTTTCGGATATCCGGATCCGGTTCCCGTTTGAAAGTAGTTTTTGGATATTCGTATCTAGTTGCAAACTCGCTATGCTGCCGGATATCCAAGCAATAAAGCGGTTAGTGATCATCTCAAATATATGATATCTCAGATCACCTACCTATCTTCATGATTCTAAAGAAAGTGAAACTGAATCAAGCTTTTAAAGATTACAAAATAAGAAACATGAAATTTTCCAAGCAGAAGATTTTCTAGTATATTTAGAAGAGCAACTTCTTTCCAAATTAGATTTTGATAATAACACTTCTATCAACCCGCAGATTATATTACTGTATCAAACCTTCCATGCAGTTCTTGAAGGGCATGCTCCACTGTGCACTGCATTTCGGAAACAGAAAAAATTGTTAAGTAAACCTTGGTTGACACCTCAAATATGTAATCTCTTCAAAAGAAAAAACAAAATGTATTTCAAAGTATGGAATAAAAAAGACTCACAAGAATTTGATATTTATAAACAATGTAGGAACCAAGTTAGTAGGCTGATTAAAAATGCCAAAAGAGATTACTTTGAAAACTATTATTAAGAATAACAACATTTAGTAATTACAGTTGTCACGTTACTACTTTATATACATATATTAATGTGTTAAAATTAAATGACATATAGCCTATCGGCTTGAATTGGCAAAATTTATGCATAAACTACATCGCAGTCCGCTGCCCAAAATCGTTGACAATTTCTTCAAAAATATTTCTAATATTCATTCATACAAAACCAGATTCGCTGACAACCAAAACTATTTTATGCAAAAAGTCTCTACAAATTCTGGAAAAAAGTATTTCTTAAAGAGGGGCTGCGCTCTGGAAGGAAATCCAATAGAGTCTGTAAATCTTGCTGTATGTCACTTTCTGCAAACATTATAAGAATCGTCTCTTAAACTATGAATAGCTTTTTGCTCAACCATATATGGCTACATGCTTTTAAATGGTAAAATGTGACTTCTCCATTAATATGATGCAAACGAAATTTCTTTTGCTTGTATTTTTCTTTTTGTGAATTATTTGCTTTGCACAGTTGTTGTTTTCGCGTTTGCGATGCTTAAAATGTATTTATGTGTTGTGGCATTGTCTTTGTTTTAAAATTTTTTTAGGGCGCCTCGACTAGATAACTTCAGGGTATTTTCGGCGTCCTAGTTGCGAGTACACGTTAGTAGTGTTTTGCTTTTGCATTGCTGTATTGTATCGTAACTAATAAACTTCTTATTATTCACCTTTTTTATTATAACCTATTTATGTGATGTCGGTATTTCACGAATTACTGCGTTTGATGACGCTAAACCAGTGGCTCTCAAAGTGGTCGATATCGACCCCCAGGGATCAATTGGACCGTCGATAAATAGTCATGGGGTCGAACGGGGTCACTGAATGGCCAGGGTCAATGAATAACTGCTGGGGTCTACTGAAGCAATGAAGCCTCCAATTCAAAATTATTGTTGAGCAGGCAAGGAATGCAAACGGCATTTTTCAACAAATCAAACAAAATTAGGAGGGTTGATCAAATCTCAGCTACAGTAGTTTAATGCGAAGGTACATCCTTCGCATAATGAAGTTGAAAGTGGAGAAAATGGTGCGCTGCACTGACAGTTATGTTTTATGCTATGCTTACATCTATAGTTCTAAGCATATTTTTGGATTTGTATTATTTTATCAGGCAATTCAAGTAAAAAGTACTCAAATTTATTTTGACACGTACTTTCCTTGTATTAGTAACTGTTAGGCTAGGCTACGGGGTCTAGAGAAAATTGCATACTTTAATTGGGGGTCAACATGCAGAAAAGTTTGAGAACCACTACGCTAAACAGGACGGACGAGCGCGTGACGAATATGCCTGCGTAGTACGTGACCACGGCAGAAAGTGCTTTTTCGGATGTTATGAGGAAATGACGATGCAGAAGCAGTGGATTACGTCACTTGTATGACGAAACATTGCGCAATGTTACAGTGACGTTATAAGTGTCATGACGATAGTCGATCGGCAGGGAGAAGTGGAGCGCAGGATTGCGAGAGCCTGAGTTCATTTTTACACTGAAGCAATAGCATAGCCTGCCCTACAGTACACTACTGCGGTTCTAGCAGTGTACAAATTAATATGTACAGTGCCAGCTCAGTACGTACCATAAAATGACGCAAAGCGTCGGAAGAATGTTTGATACAGTAGCATTTGAATACTTTCATGAACAAATGAATGCAGAGGCATTGCAATAGAAAGGAGTGACAAGCACTAGCAGAAGGCCCGATGGTTTGACCCTGAACATCTGGTAGTAGGTACGGAGACAGGAGCCTTGTATGGGACGCGACAGTTGTGGACACCTTTGCAGAAAGTCACTTCACTACATAGTCAGTGCTGCTATATAACAGGCACTGTAGCAACTGATGCTGAGACCGACAAATGCCGGAAATACAATGACCTTTTTGACAATTATTACTTTCAACCAGTTGCAATCGAAACCACTGGTGTGTATGGCAAGTCCATTGCCCCCTTCTTGGGCTGTCTCACAAAGAAACTTGTTGACATTTCAGGTAACCCCAGGGAGGGACAGTGGCTCCACCAGCGCCTGTCTCTGGCCGTGGTCAGAGGGAACACCGCCAGCATATTGACCTGTGTGCAAGTTTGATCTGATTGTAGCCACCCTCAGTGCATTAATTAACCAGTGTTCCTGCCCGTCACTTGCCTCTCTTCAATAAATAGCCATCGCTTTCCGAATGTCTGTGTTTTCTGTGAGCTTTATTGTCTTCAGTATGTTTTTTTATGCTTTCTGTAAACCCCCTGTGCAGTGTTGCTTTGCTCCCCTCTTCAGCCATCCTGACTAACCTCACTTCGTTTATTTTTCATGTACCTAACATTACTGTGTCGCTGTTTACTGTTAAACCTTTTGAATCTGTCTTTGCCTCTGTCTGTCCAACCCCATTTGGGGTGCTGTGCCTGGTGGAACACACATACAAGTAACAATGACACTACTCGATCATTGTCTGTATAATTTTACTGTTTTTTTCTTGCTTGATATTTTTGTGTATATTTTTTACTATGAATATTTTGCCTACTTTCACAGAAAAAAAGCAAAATTGTTATCGCATTATTTGGTGTAGGGCCAATTCATCAAAGTTGTGAAAAATTGCCACACCATCCATGTGTGGAAAAAATCAAGATTTTGTGTTTCGTGTTATTATTNTGCGTTTATCTTTTCNGCTACAAAAATGGCATTCACTTCAATAGAAATGGCATTTAATATGTAAAAGTATGCTTGAACACAATCAAACTAGGCTATACAGTACATGTATATAATTGTAAGATAATTCCATAAAACGCACCTGTTGCAGTGTATGTTTGAAAATGGCAGACTTCAAAGAGGGAAGATGTATATTATGTTTGGGGTCAGCCAGTGGATCTGAATAATAAACTACTGCACTGTACCAGAATTGGAAAAGATAATCAAAAAATTTGAGGAAGCATTTTTGTGAAGGCAGTGTCTATTTTGCTTCCGAGATGCCAGCAGCAACACTCAACAAGCTTGGCAGAAACAAAGTAAACACAAAAGATAAACCCTAAAGCTAACCCCTAACCTTAACTCTTTTGAACACTAACCCTAATACTAACCCTAACTCATAACATAAAGCCTAATGCTAACTCTAACAGTACCGTTGACGCTAATGCTAACTCCTACTACAGAGCGCTAACCATAACGCGAATGGAAGCCTAAACCTAACACCTAAGGGAAAAGTTTGGAAAGTTATGAAAAAAGCAAAAAAAGGAAAGGGAAGTCGCCAAGGTGAGACTCGAACTAAAAAGCAATGGCATATCAGACTTGAAGCATAACCACTATGCTATGAGCAGCACGCTGATTGCAAGACATACTGACATTTTTATTCGAATTGCATCATGCCACAAGACCGAATGTTCGACTGGTGGCACATTAGCTCCAGCTGATCTGTTGCTGCCAGAATATTGGCGGTAAAATAGACACTACCTTTTGTGAAACCCTAGACAAGTGTTAGATGTGTGCCATGTCACAGGTGCTGCACATATTAAAAACTTGTGAGATTGTTTATAATATGGCAGTGGCTATAGGTCCACTGGCGGACCTTCATTTTTGAAACATTATGCATCTGCCACCTGTCATGTGACACAAGACGAATATGCAGTAGACTGAACTACACNTGCTTAGTAATGTACAAAACAATTTCAATACTGTACCATGTTTTTTAAGGAAAATGTTAGGTACCTGGTATTGACCTNTAGACACTCGATTTCTCTGATTCTGGGGACCTGATTTTCTTTGATTCTAGGGATGTAATAAACTCAGCATTTTATTTGAACTGTGTCACTGCTGGCACACCTATAGCCACTACCTTAATATCCACATACAATATACACATTTGAAAACTTCAGTCTAGTTTTTATGAAAGAAATCTTGCACTAAGCACTAATTTTCCTAAATTTTAGTTGCCTTGAACTTGTATATTGTAGATACATCTGAAATGAAAACAATTTTTAAAAATACTCTATATAGTATTACCTGCTGAATTGAAAGTGACCATATCACCATCTTGCTGGTCAAACAATGTAAAACCTAATGTTAAATGTTACTGTTTTGACCCAATTTCAAGTTGCTGTAGTATCAGTAGTTGTTAGGGGCTATTTTCATGATCAGGATCCATGGGGTTAATGGTAAAATTGAATGAATCCTGACAAAGCACTTCTATGTGCTTCACACTATTTTTTTTCCATGGAAATAGCCATAGGAGTTTCAAGTGAAGTGCGATATTTCACATCGCTGTGTTTTCATCATAGGCTATGCGGTACTGAGGTTAGCTAAAAAAATGGTGGCGAATGAAACAATACTGCACAGGAGGCTTACAGAAAGTGCAAAACATGCAGAAGACAAAAAACTAATAAAGTCACACTGCCTATGGAAAGAAATCCTTTCTCAGCAAAGAATCAGACACTAAAATCTTACAGAGTGTACATTTCGGCAACGAAGTAGGCATCATCAGCTCTTATTCAAATAGAAAATAATAAAGCTTACAGAAAATACAAATATTCGGAAGACAATAGTTATTCCTTGAAGGGAGGCAAGTGGTGGGCAACAACACTAGTTAATGCACTGAGGATGGCTAAAATAAGATCAAACTTGCATACAGGCCAATACACTGGCAGTGTTCCCCTTGACCACAGCTACTAGGGAGAAGCACTGGTGGAGCTACTGTCGCTCTCTGGGGTCACCTGACATGCCAACTAGTTTGTTTGCAAGGCAGCTGAAAAAAGGGAAAGTGGAGTTGCCGTACACACCAGTGGTTTCGATTGCTGCTGGTTAAAAGTAATAATTGTCAAGAAGGTCCTTGTATTTTTGGCATTTTTCAGTCTCAGCATCAGTTGCTACACTGCCTGGTTTAGCGGCATTGACCATGTAGTGGCTTGGATCAAAGGTGTCCACAACTATTGCGTTCCATATATTGTGTTCCAACTGTTGTGTTCCATATAAATCTAAACAGTTCTCATAAATAACTGTGTTTCCTGAACAGTGAATTTTAAATATATTCATTGTCAATCTGTGTATCCTTCCTGTTTTGGTGTATTGTTATAAATGACAGTTTATTTACTTCAATTAAGGTTCAGGCAGGGGCTGTCCAAACTTTATGCTGATTGGCCATTCAAAGTATATTTTTGATTGACTTGCAAAGATGCTTATGCAAAGAGCTGCATGGATAAGCAAACACGCAACATATAAGGTATTGAGTTCCTGGGAATCAGTTGTTAATCAGAAATCAGTTATGCGAGCTGTTCTACAGGTAAGATCAATCTGAAATAGGCAAGTTTTTTTTGTTTTCATTTTAGATTCAAATCACATTACCAACCTAGAAGGTAATGATTGAATAAACTAATATAGATTGAAGGCATATAACTTCATGGATAAATACAGTATGTGTCATGCCATAACAATGATAAATTGCTGCTGTGTTACAAACTTCTATTTGTTGAAAAGGACTGATGATGACCTGGCCGTTTTAGAAAAAAATTATTTTTGCTTCAATTGTATCAGAAAATGACTTGATACTGGCATATTTTCTTAATGTTGTAATGGTTTGTGCTTAAAGGTGAGAAACAACCATAAAACTCTGCTTAATTGCTGTCAAACAACTAAACCCGTTAGGGTATACATTAACAACTCATTTTTGGTTGTTGCATGATTTTGTTTGAAAAAAAATAATTGCACGCATATGATTGAAACAATATACAGTAGTTCAACAACTTTTCATTATACCTAAATGCGAAACATTTTTCAAAAAATATGTTTTTATCAAAAGGTTTTCCAAGAGTGTTATCTGATAAAGTACTCCACTGATGTCAATTTTGTGTGATTCGTGTTTACTGACAATTGTTTTTTCAATCCAAATATTTTTTAACTCCAAATACCTATGAATAAATTATTCTTGTGCCATGTGGAAAAGGGAAAAGTTGGCACTGGCATGATTGTACTCAGGTATCACAAGAAAAGCTGTCGATTCGTTTCTAAAGTGAAAACACAATTGATTGTGATGTACAATTTACATATGTTTGATGTGTAACAAAATATTTTTTAAAACAGGCTGGTCCAGAGCTTAGAAATGGCATGCAAACACGGTGGATCTATATAGCTACCCAAAGATCGTCTACCCAAAAACCTCTTTCCTCAATTAAAACTGAGTCAGATGCAAGTGAGCAGTCAAAAGAATTTGATAAACCAGAAATTGAACTTGAAAACCTGTCTCATTTTCGTGCGAAACAGTCGAAGTTTGAAGGTACCACCACTGAAATGAACAATGATAAAGGTATTTCAATGCTGGATCCAGCCATACAAGCTGACATACTGGAAGCCAAAGGCATGAATGAAGGTGGATATCGTTTGCCACATCCCATATGGAATGATCAAGAACTTGAATCTGTAAAAATAACTCATGAACCACCTCTAACGGTTAGTTACATGCCATGAATAGGTGAGTTGTCTAAATTAAAACTGGTTATCTCATAGACAACAATTGTCTTGCAGAAAGTCGACAAGCTTGCTTACTACAGTGTTAAAACTTTGCGAGCTGGTTTTGATTTTTTTTCTGGCTATACTCTTGGTACATACACAGGAAGGCTTGATGAAAAACAATGGCTGCGGCGAATAATTTTTCTTGAAACTGTTGCTGGTGTACCAGGCAAGTACTATTATGATATACACAAAATGTTTTATCATGGCGCAACTCTTCAGTGATGTGATGAATAATAACGAAGCACACTTTGTATTTAGGAAATATCATGAAATCAATGCACAGACAATCAAGACCATTTCATTTGTGGCCTGTTCATTTGTGTTCAACTCTCTGAAACCTGTTCACTTGAAAACATGTTCATTTGGCATGCAGGAAGGTGGATATTGTAATACCAAATCCTTTTTTATTATTTATTATAGCTTTTGGTTAACCAGTGCTTTGATTTGATCACCCAAGTCATTGTGGTGCTACTTATGTATGTGCCATTCGTTGCAGAATCATGTCTGTGTGATTATCGTTGCAAATGTAACCTCAGATAAAACTAGCTCCCCACTTTAGGCCTAAGCAAAACTTAATGATAGAAAACCATTGCTCTTAAAACATTTATATATTGTTAATGTTTATTTTCTACTTCCAAGTAACCTACATGTTTATAAGTTATATATTGCAGTTGCAGATAGCTTTTGTCATAATTTACAAAGAAATGAAATGTATGACAGCTAGATAAAATGTAATAAAAAACTGTAAAAACAGGAAGATTATGTAATGTGGTCTAAGTGTAACAAAAATGTGAAGGATTCACTTTTGATTTTCACAGTAGGATGTCAAACCTTAAGTTTAAAGGTCTTTGTGTCCAAAAGGAATATAAAACAGATTGCAACCAGCCAAATTTGAACAACATGAAAATCATACAGAAAAATACTCCGCACATATAAAAAGTATGTCACAATGAAATATATATGTGATTGCAGTTAGTTGAGAGGTTTACCATATATACTTATAAATATCTCAAAATAGCTGAGGGAATAGCACATTTCTATTTAGCCAAATAAAGTGTTTCTTGTCCATATCTTTTTGAAAAGGGAAGATGTGGGCGATTTTATGTTGTAAATAACTGCCATTGGAAAAATTTTAATGAAATCTGGTGTTCTTCAGTAGTGAAGTTTTATATTTGGGAAGTTTCATATGTAGAGATCACATGAAGCATTCTGCCCATGTGCATTGGCATTTCCCTCCTCAAAAGCCTCAATTTGGTTTTCTCCTTGGCTATGTGGCAGCGAGTCGTCAAATTGTGATTGTTTCCATCAACACAATAAGTCATTTTTTTCTCTTCATTCACTTTCTTAATACAAAATAAAGAACACTTGAGGCTGCCTTGAAAAAGGAAATAACTGGTGCACGAAACATGTCTACAATACAGCACGAGTAACTTTAGATTCAGAAGGAAGAGACAATTACCCTCTTTACACTGCTTGGATCAGGAATCCGACAAATCACTCTGCCAAGACCGTAAGTGTCTTTGCTGAGCTGCTTGACTGCTCGTTTTTTGAACCATGTCCGATTCAACGAATCCAATTGGTAGAGGTAGGTTGGAAATCCAGCAATACGGAGTTCAAGCAGGAAAGAGGTTGGATGGTTTGTGTGAAGTCTTGAGCATCGTTTACTGTATCTGTTTGATGCTGAAAGTATCACTGTGAAACACATCAGTTTATTCAAGGTGGTACGGTATAACATCAGGAAATAAACTTACTGCAATGCTGTTTTCTTGATCTTATCACCCAGCAGTTTTCTACGATTTTCTCTACTGACTGCTATGTTGCCAGCAACACCAAATATAATCACGTCGCGGTGATTTCAAATACACCGATAAGAATCACCTTTCTATAGTGATATCAACTTCCACCTTTTTATTTTCAGCTCTTACGTATCTTTCGTAATACCATAGGCCTATGTTTTCCAAACTAGTGCGCCGCGAAAGTTTCATGCTTTGACGAAAAGCTTATAAAGTGTTTGGTTCACATTGCAGTAGATTTTCGCCTTCATAAAATAGGTGTGCTGCGGACAAATCCAAAATTTATTAGTGTGCCGTGACGAAGCGTTTGAAAAGCATTGCGGTAGGCCAAGCGCGCGAAAAAAAACTTAGACTAAAGCTCCTTCCAGTGTAAAAACGTGCCAACATCGAGTACGCAAGTGAGTTGAGGATGATCAGTCAAGGGCGACCAATCAGTGTCAATCCAGTGCGAATCCGACAGCAGTGCAGTGTAAAGATGGCAACTGTTGCAACCCAGGGCTGTGGGGCCGGAGCCCAAGCAATTTCGGATGGCTACAGTCTGAGCCAAAAATTTCGCGATTGGGGTTCCGTTTCGACAGCCCTAGTTTGTGGGGCAAGCGAATTGTACAAATAATACACTTGGTTTTCAATGGACCAAGTCATTTATGTTGGAGCCGGAGCTGTAGCCAAAAACTTAGATGCTTGGAGCCGGAGCCTGAAATATTAAGTTTCGGCTCCGCAGCCCGTTGCAACCATTCGGAAGGCGCGGTGTTGACTTCGCGATTAACCACGAACGGGATGTGTGCTAAGAATAGCACCTATAGTGTGTGCAAGTGGCGCGAACAAGCAACAATAGAGTGATCTCGTGTGGTGATCATTATTGTTGCTTGCTGCCGGTGTGAAACTCGTGCCTTCTTTTTTAGTCAAAATTAAGTCATTTCGGTCAAAAGGTATCCGAAAACGAAAGACGACGATGTTTTTAAGCTGTTTCGGTCAAATTACCTAAATCTCAGCGAAAAAAAGAAGCTTGCGCGCTCACCCATCGCAGCACCTTGCAAAACTGCAAGTCTCCCAAAAAGCAAAGTAATAAAAATGTGATTCACAGAAAATCAAAAGAGCTGCACTTAATCGCGATGTAAAAAAATGTAATCTCAAATCAACAGTTCTCAAATGAACAGGTGTCAAATCGACGTTGTCTCAAATAAATAGAATAAATTTGAATGAAAGGTCTCAAATGGATTGGTTTCGACTGTCATGGAACCTATGAAATTACATGGTAAACTTTGAAGGTGAATTACTTCATGTTACAATGCATCTTTTAATTTTAGTAGTTTTTGTGCTTTTTCTAGTAAACATGTAGTTCGAAAGAGTATGTAGTGTTCGGCTACTTTTCCCTTCTACGAATGCATTTTAGAAAACTTTTTGTGTGACAAAACTACCAATTTTTTTCACAATTTTCATGCATTTGTTGTTTTATCTGATGATGCGTTACATCACAGTCTCTAGGCCAGTGTTTCCCAACCGGGGAGGAATTTCCACTTTATAGTTAAGTTGTTTATTCGTTATAAGTGTTGTACTTTTTTTTGACATTGTCTCTTTCAATTAGGTATGGCACTTCATATTTGTAAGTTATTTAGTGGACTGTCACAGGTTTTTGTTGACGAACTTTGGTGCCATTACTTGACAAATAGTTTTTGTCCAATTGTTATTAATCAAGTTATTGTCGTCAATAAAGACATTGTTCCAATTGTAGTTAATACTAGCCTACGAACCCGAACAGGGAGGAATGAAAGTTCCATAAGGGGAGGAATGAAAAGTTCCAAAATGAGCATAGGGAGGAATGCATCAAAAAAGGTTGGGAACCACTGCTCTAGGCAATGTGAAGCATTGCATTATACACCTGTTAGCATATTTTGCTGTATGTTTTAGGTGGCCTGGCATAGTTGCAGTTGATGTAGTGTAGGTAGCATTTAATGCTGTTAGCTTTGATAACTTCATGCTCTCACACTGCCCAGTGTTATTAGTTTCGATCAGAAATGCAATTACACGGTAGCTATAGCAGGTGCTATACAGTAGATAGACAGATCTTTTCGGCATACATACAGTTTCTTAGGCCGCATCTAACGGTTTGGAGAACAGAGAGCCATTGCAGTTTTTAATCCAGTTTTTATCATTTTGTTTAAAAAAACGCGCTATTTGAAAAAACTGTCAGGAGGAAAATAGTTAGGGCCGTAAGCATATATTGCTTTCCTCCAAACTTAATGCAAAAAAGGTGTTTTTAAACTTTGTAACAACTTTTGAATTCAGTGGCATGGAATTTTGATGGTTCCGAAATTTTTGTATGAAGTTCTGGTGCCTTGGTAAGCAAAACTCCTGGGGCATTTTAACTATGCGTGTTACATCCAGTATGGCGCAGTGTACCCTCTAAGAAAATTTTACACTGAGCAAATGTTTCTTTTAGTTAGCATGAATATTTTAAGGCTAAGTAAGCGGAATTTTGGATGAACGATAAACTTTGTGAATTATTAAAATAAGTATACACAATCTTGTTAAAATACGAAAAAAGTAAACATTTCATCGAAAGAGCTTCTTGTTTTCATGCTTTTCCAATGTTTTGGAATTTTGCAAGTGCGCGAGAATGCGATTTCACTGTGCAACACTTCTGGTGGTACTGCGCAGTTGCACACCTTCGAGGGAACATTGAGTATGGGTACGCGTAAGATTACTTCATAAATTTAATGAAGTATTGGTAAATAAAAAAGAACTAACACGAAAGACAATGAACATAAATAAAATTGTATTGGATGTATAAAAATAAATTTTTTACCGTCAGACCTTATAGCAAGCGGCGTGTGAGCAGAAAGACGTACAATCTAAATTTAACTGTTGGCCTTGCCTCTTGTTCGATCACACCCTCGCCCGCCCACGTTTGGTCTGACACATTGCGCTTCTCTGACTGCCATTTTTGCTTGCGGTGAAAACAGTTGTGGTTTGAAAGGTACAATGTGACTTTACTCAAAAAGTACGTTTAAGTTTATCTTGGCAGGAAATTATCCGGTAGCCCAGATATTATGAAGCTGCATTTCAACTATTTCTTGGCAAGATATGACAGAGTAGTTTGATTTATACCAGTGGTTCTCAAAGTGGTCGATATCGACCCCCAGGGGTCAATTGGACCATCCAAGGGGTCGATAAATAGTCACGGGGTCGAACGGGGGTCATTGAATGGCCAGGGGTCAATGAATAACTGCTGGGGTCTACTGGAGCAATGAAGCCTCCGATTCAAAATTATTGTTAATCGGGCAAGGAACGCAAACGGCGTTATTCAACATATCAAACAAAAACTGATCAAATCTCAGCTACAGTAGTTCAGAAGTACATTTGATTCGAATAGTTTTATATTAAATCATCCATTGTGATGACATTATGAAAGCCGTTCTGTTTGTTACGTCACAAACAATATTGTAGTGCATGTGTCGCAGTTTGGCAGTTAGACTGGTAGTACAGCAGTTGGCTACGTACGCAGTAGGACGGAGAACGATTCCCTGTAGTAGTAACTGTTGGGCTAGGCCACCGGGTCTACAGAAAATTGTATACTTTAATTGGGGGTCAACGTGCAGAAAAGCTTGAGAACCACTGATTTATACAAACTCTTGAGACTCATTGACAAGAACATTAAAGTCGAAACGTTGAAACGCATTTCGCTTCCTTTTCATGCGACGTCAAAATCAATTAATAAGATCGCAGTTTGCATCTATTTACGGCCGAAATGAAAGCTTGCCAGCGTCGCAACGGTTGGTTCAAGTGCAGACCGTTAGTCCCAGGCATTATGTGCTTGTAACAAGAAGCAAGTGTTGACAATAAGCTTGTGATTTTTCTTCATCAGTGGATTTGCTCACCAAAGCTAGGCCGTGCGATGGTAGACGGGCAATCGATATACCTGAATTTATTTTGCAGTACGTCTCCAGAGGTATTGAAATTTGTCGCAACTGTATATGCAATGATTGTCACAACGTGAGTCGTTGAAAAGCAGCGCCGCTAATTTTTCTTACTGGCTTTGTTTTGGCAGGAATGGTGGGTGCTATGGTGAGGCATTTAATTTCCTTGCGCAAGTTAAAAAGAGACCATGGGTGGATCCATACACTGCTGGAAGAAGCTGAAAACGAAAGAATGCATTTAATGACAGCAATGCGAATCGCAAATCCGGGAATTATCATGAAAACCTCGATTATGCTTGCCCAAGGTAAGCGTCAGACTGCCTTGCTAGCATTGTATATTGAAGGCAAAATGTAATGTGTAAAAAACACTTTGATTTAGGNACGGGAAACTTTTGTGATTTGGTGTTTGACCTCGTAGGCACGAGCGTACGAAGGGGGAGGCCACTATGCCATAGCCACACCCTCAGATCTAAAAATAAAAAAATATAAAAACAGTATTGTCTAAAAACTTGCTTCCAAAATGCACAAAAATGCGTATTTTTAGGTGTGATTTTGCAAAATTTTGCCGGGGGCATGCTCCCGGTCCCCCTAGAATGGTCGTGCCCTCGGCACTTCCCCTAAAGTTGATTTGTGGCGAAACTTGGCCCATCCTTCGGAAATTTTCTGCGTACGCCACTGCTCGTAAGTAATACTAATATATTGTGAAAATGTTTCGTGTTTGCAGGTGTGTTTGTAACAGGATTTTCGTTGGCATACATGATCTCTCCCCGCTTTTGCCATCGATTCGTTGGCTATTTGGAAGAAGAGGCTGTGAAAACCTACACCCATTGTTTGACAGCAATTGACAGTGGTGAACTGAAGATGTGGAAAAGAATGAAAGCTCCTGAAATCGCTATTGAATATTGGAAACTGCCAGTAAGTTGCATTCGATCTGCTATTCGACTCAATTGCAGCCCACGGAAAAGCGAATGTTGTTGTTCGTTTAAGCCGAATCCGTGTTTATCCTAGTCGGAAAGACGATGAGGCCTAAAATGCGCTTTCTTGCGTGTGCGTTACTCGTTTTTTCAGCTGTTCAATAATCTTCAGAATAAATTTTTTCTCACCCAGAGCGTATTTAACCCTCAATCGTGTGAAATGTTGTAGAAATTTGCAAGGTACGTTATGCTTCATGGAAAGGCATATCTTCCAGAAAAATAAAAATTTGACAAAATAAGATCTTTTGCAGAATTGTCAAGGACGCAACTTTATAAATTCAGAGCTTATCTGTTGCAATGTAGAATCGACTGGAAAGCAACCTGTTATAGAGCACTTTCCAAAGTCGCACTCCAATAAGTTGCGTATCACCGTCGGTCCTTCTTTATATCGGTCACAAACAAGTATTGCCAACTGCTGAAATCAGGGGCGTAACGAGGTTAGATGGTTCCCGGGGCAAGAAACAAGTTTGGCGTCCCCATGTTCGAAACAGGTCTTTCGGAAGCAAATGTACTGCATTGAAGGAAGTACTTGTGACATTTTTGGGAGTGTTCGGTGCTCCCATAGTGACTCGGCACCCGGGGAATTGCGCCCCCTTGCCCCCGTCGTTACGCCTCTGGCTGAAATAGTACACTTTTTAAACAATTAACAGAAATTGTCGCATTTTGTTCAAAATCCACAAACAAACCGTCAAACCCGCTCAGTACAAGTGCTTTTTCAAACCACTTGCAGCGTTGAGTATTGGCAGCTTNCCAGTGCTACCGAGANGTGCTCAATGATGATTCAAGTGGTGCAATGATTTTTTATCGCCCTAACGTAGACATCGTGTCGTAGTGTGTCGCCTCGTAAAAATCGTGGGTGTAAAAGCTGAATACGCGAAGCGTTTTAAGACGTAAAATGTCACCTAAGATTTATTTTTACCTGTTATTGGAATACAACTGCTCCTGTTGTGTTCGCAGGAGGACGCCATGATGCGTGAGGTCATTCTCGCCATCCGAGCAGACGAAGCACATCACCGCACTGTCAATCATACGCTCAGCGACAAGAAGTCAGACGAGCGAAACCCGTACCCCCCCGGGCAGTAAGCATCCTCTCCCGGTCTTGCCTCTGTGCAGTGGCCACGGAAAACCGATCTTGCTGCTAACTGCGCACCTGCGTTAGTATACATTGTTCAGTTAATCCAGCAGGGTCATTGAATCGATAGCTTTTGGAATCCAATGCACAATATGTTACGTGGTAGCGCTGCTTTTCAATATGTAACATTAGTCTCGCGAAACTTTCGAAGTCAGGTTTTACAGTGTTCTGTATTCGGTGCGGAAGCTACGGCAACGTAATACTCTTACGTAGTTAAATTTTGCACAGTGCAACTGGTTGTGAGAGGTTGTCTGCATGCATCCACTTGACGTTTCTTGCGTAATGTCTTTCGTTTTCTGTATTACGTCTTTCGGCTGGCTTTTCACGTGTAGTACTCTCGCATTTATTTTTATATACGCTGTGCTGTTAACATACGCTCAATGAATAAATCATTAATGGATAAGGGCTAGAAGACTGGATTACACAATTTCTTGTTGAAAACGCGTGATGGCAGGGAACGTTTGCTTAACAGCTGTTGATTGTGTTCGTAATGATTTGTGAAGTATTGCTCTTAGTTGTTCAGTCGTCAAAGCCGGGTGTTCAAACGCCACTCCTTTTTACCTTTGTTTTGTGTAAATGTCTACAAGATTTTCTTTTCCGTGCACTACAATGTCGGCTTACGAATTTCAGTCACCAAGCAAAACATAAAAACTTGGATCGCATTCCCCTACTGAAACCCTATACCTGGTTGATACCATTTTCACGTGCCAATATTACATGTCTAGCTGACGGGTATATTCACCCTGCAGAATTGCCCCTTGACATTTTTGCCACACTCGCGTATCAGTTAATTGCTTGGTGACACTATGTGAAAAGCAATTTGCAACAAACTGCCTTCCTCATTTTGTCCAAGGACCGCATCCACTGCACTTGTCGACGTTTCAGTGTGTGAGTTGCTTTGTCGCGAAACTGTTGTTTCTATTTTATTTCGAAAACCCTTCCGCTCTGTAACCAAGTTCTTTTGTTGTGTATAACGCGCCTTATACTCGACTCGTTGCAATGCGCTTATGTCAAGCAATGCAATGAAATGTATGTTTTCTGCGAAAGGGCTTATCAACATTACGTTCATTTTGTCGCTCTAGCAAGGACCGAGTTTGCTAGAAGAAAAAGTTTTGGGGGACAAACTTTAATTATTTGTTTACGTTTCCATGACATCACCGTGTTCACTCAACCGTAGTACGACCTTGTAAATTGGGAGGCAAATTTTGGGGACGATGGCCCAAGTAATCCCCTTGCTACGCCCATGGTGTTATGGTAGTTGCTACTGTACTAGTACTTGACAGTGATCACAACGTAGTTGCTTCAAGTACACAAAACTTGAAGAAAGTTCTTTCTCAAAGTTGATAAAACGATAAAACAAAACACAACACTTCAATTATTCTTTAAAAAAAGTAAATTTATGAACATGTATCTCTGAGATTCAAATAATTGGCAGAAGCAATTCCAATTAATAAACATGCATCTCTGAGATTCCATTAAATGGCATGGGTGGCTGCGCCGAAAAGTAAGCTTTAATCATACCGTTGTGTGTGATGCGCATCGAGATAGTATTTACCACGAAATATTGGGGCGGGACAAAAGACATGTTTTGTGGCCCCACTTGTCCAAAAGTTGGGGGACATGTCCCCCCTGAAACTCGGTCCCTGCGCTCTAGTCATAGGCGTAACCACGAGGGGCTACGGGGCGATGGCCCCCCAAATTTTTGCATTTACAGCATATTCATCTTGTGCGTTGAGAGGTGGTATCTCAAACAAAATAGTATTATTAACTTAAAATCAAACATTTTGCCCCCACAAATTTTGGGCTGACTACGCCACTGGCTCTAGTGTGTGTAACAGAGTTCTCGCAAGTATTTTCCAAATTCCTGGTCAGGGGGCTTGTGTACATCGACACAGGAACTTTATGATTAATTTATCGTTACGTCAAATGTGGAAGTTCAGTGTGGATTGAATTTACTGTACTTTTCCAGTAGGTGGAATGTTTCTTGCGATGCTTGGTAGGACGTCAAAGAGGCTGCAAACTGTTATCATTTTTCTCGCGGTTAATGACAATTAATGCTTGTGCTGATAATTGTGTGCTAAATTTTATTTGCCAATAAAGTATAAAGTTGTCCCTAAGCTTCGGCAAGATCGCCGCACTGCACTCGAAATTTGATGTCAGTTTCCAATGTGTGTGAGGTGAAACGTCTCGTTGAAGCGTTTTGAGTCTGATCCATATTCTGAACTGAGTTGACATCGTAATGTTATATTGGCCGGAGATCTTCGAAAATTATCTGCATGAGCTCCAAGAGTGTTTACTACGAAGATGTATCTGTACCGCAGAACAAGTTGCTAGTTTTGATCAATTGTGTTTTGGCAGGGGTGGTCAACAACGGTATAGTTCTACCTCGTTACTTAAAGCTTGAGTAGTTTGATGTATGGGTAGTTCTGAAGTGTGAAGTGGGTTGAGACGCGCCACTAACCTGGTACTTGTTGGTTTGGTTCGATCCACTGTCGGGTTTATCGAAGACTTGCAAAACAGCAGGCCCTCAGAGAAATTTTACCAATGCATACGAAGACGCATTCCGGGCCACCTAGCTTCTGGGTCCTCATCAAAACTTGTATAGCTTGTTTGGATAGTTATCAGCATATAAACAAACCAGCTACCATGCTAAGATCTTTAAATATAGTTACCAACGCTGCAATTGGAGAAAGCGACCGTCAATTTTGGGCTTGATTGCAGACAACCTTCGCGTGCGTACTTTCATCCTCCCGGAGCGATGTACGTTTTGTACCCCTTCTCGTAGGCCTTGAGTAACTGTAGCCCTACACAGTACTTGCTGCCTGTTTAGCCTCGTGCTCGGGTTAATGGACGATTGCAAGGGAAAACTTCACGCGCGGGTACTGCCACTGACTCGCCACCAGCACAGCAGTCACTATGAATGTAGGCGCAGTGCAAGCGGAAATCGGTGCCTGCAGATCACGCCAAATGGAGTGCAATGAAGCAAATTTTACTTCAATATCTCTTTGCCTAAAGTAACGTATTTGAGTAGTTTCAATTTTTCCCGCTGAGGTAACTCTAAAAACCTGGTCATATGGGTGAGAATTGCCAAAATGACCGTAACGTTTAGGAGCACAGGTGCAATTTTCAACAACTCGGCAATATTATTATCAAGCTCATCTAACCCGAAAAAACAGACTTGTATTTCTATTTTTTTGTCAAAAACAAACAAACTTATTTTTCTTCCATAAATGTGGGAGGCACGCGAGGCGACTTCAGCCAAAATGGCAAAATTCTGTTTGCAGGCTACCCATACCAAATAAAAAGGAAGACTGCACCAAATAGTTCGAATAAAGTGAGCATTCACCTACAAGAATTTTCACAGTGGATCTTCCTGTTTCACTGTAGCTGTAGACTTTTGACTAGCAGTGCGAATCTGCGTGTCGCTAGCACATCTGTGAGATCGCAGCCATGTTTTAATGCAATCGTTTGGATCCCACATCTTGAAGCAATATCACTAGTGCAAAAAGGTGTGGGAACTCCGTTCCCACCCCTGTTATGCGCCACGCGCGTCGACTCGGCCTGTCTTATCAGCAAATTCCTTCATGGGACGCAGTTACGAAGCTTGCTCGTACATCAAAATGTCCAGTGGCGTACGCAGAAAATTTTCCTGGGGGGGTTTTATTCACTGGTATATGGTGGTCATTTGTTTGTTGTGTGCGGTCTTTGTGACGTCACAATTTGACGTCGTATTCATGTTTCCAACAGGGTTATCTAGAGGAGTTTTTAGATATCCCTGGTTTCCAAACCAAGATTTTGGCGAAGTTCGATGACATAATATGCACATTCTTCTACACGCACTCCCCTTATTTTGTGTCATTGCACTGAATATAAACTATCAGCGCTCCAAGTTACGATATCGGAGGAAAATAAACTCAGTGCTGCGACATAGGAGTTCATAACTGCAAAATTTTGGCTGCGTGTTGAAAAAGGGCGTAAAACACACTCATCACTGCGTCGGAGTAATTTACAACTGCAAAATGAGGCTGCGGTAATGTGTCGTCGAATACGAACAGTCGAGCATAGGTGTACGTCTGGACTGGCTGACGCACACCCGGGTTTGCAAGAGCGAATCTTGCTAAACTACACAACAGGGTTGCCAACCTGTCCTCCAAAAAATCCAGACCTTGTCCCAGAAAAGCCAGATAACAGTTGTGAGGCATATACACATAAATCATGCACAGCCACACACAAAATAAACATTAAAACTGGTCAAAAACATCGACATAACACAAGTCCAATCTTCAGAAGCATATTCCTTCCCCGTAACTACACTGTTGTGCATTTGTTTTTTTATCAATAACATCGATCATTTTAGGGCAACCGTAAAATTTTTGCAATATTCTGTGCACCCTGCATGGTATCAGACGCTCGTCCCAAAGAGATTTGTAATGAATATGCAATTCAGACAATGTTTTGCCAGAGCCAAACCTATCCGACTGAAAATAAGCCTTTTTTCATTTCCAGAAAAAAAGCCAGAATTTCAAAATCTGGCTTCAAAAAAGCTAAATTGGCAACCCTACAACACAAGAATTGAGAATGCGTATGAAGTACTGTACGTAAGAAATCTTTCAATTTTTTGTTATGTATAGAAGTCCGGAAAACTTAGTTTCCTTTTTCCCTTGCTGAGACATTATGACATGCCTGAATGGTTCTATGTTAAAAACTGCTGTTTTTGAGCTCATGCAACAGTTCTATCATGCTACAGAAGTTGGTAATATAGCCAATACGGTCAGCGCTTGTGCTGATCAGCCACAGCAGACAAAATAAAGACAATTATTTCGGATAAAGTGAACAATCGCGGAACACAATCTTAAAACATGCGTAGCGGACGAAAGGTCTGCAAAAAGTGGTGAGATGGTTTCTGGACGCAGACGATAACCCTGATTCTCACCAAAACATAATTATTACTTTTTGGCCCATTTGCAATATTCCTTGAAATTTGCATGCAAATTAACAAGCAAAAAATATGCGAAAACATTTAATTTCCTTTGCGCAGGTAATAAAGATTTTGTAAAATATCAAGCTCAAGAGGGGGATTTTAACCCCAACCCCCCC
>JGI24158J21664_10002785_pt1 | contig 21522 bp, 14 predicted proteins | sample Ectturendosymbi3_FD_21664 | JGI IMG/M metagenome (IMG submission 21664)
ATGACAAGTTGATACAAACCAGATCTCACGTACGGGATACAACAGCGAGTAGGAAACGGCAAGTCATAATGCGAAAAGTTAAATCCACTATACCATCATTCTCTTGTGCTTGCCTCAGTAGTTCAAGGCGATGCAGTCAACTACAACACTAGTCTCTCTATCTGTGCGCATCTGCAAAGCGATTGCACAACACTCCAAAGCACATTCGTTATGACGTAAATTTCCCCGAGAATTTCAACGCACAAGGGAGAAGCCAGCGAATTTAAGTGAAGAAGGTCAAGACTTTCTTAACAAATGGCCTTGTTCCGACGTAACCACAACTTTACAAAAACTGCTATAGTGTCCGAACGTCAGCAGTTCGTTTTCGAAATTAACGAATCATGATATTACATGCTTATTCTACCGGTTCTGCACAGAGGGCAAAAACTAGAAGAGTAAAAGTCAAGGGTAGAGAGACGGCTCTAGCTTACCACTAATACAAAATACAATATATATTGCGGGGCCCCTACGAATGGTCGGGGCCCCCCGACCGGGGGGTACGGGGCTGCCTTGCCACGGCACTGTGTTTGCTGGCGATATATGTGCGTTTTATCCTAACGTCAGTGGTGTTCAACGCTTCTTGAATGCTTGTTGTGATTATGCTGCTGAATATGAAATTGTCTTTGTTGCAAAAAGACAGTCGGCGTAGTTTTTCCCCTAAAAAATATAAGTAGTGTGCTACACCACAGTGGTCTCCGTGAATGGCGTAAGTATTAAGCATGCTGAACAAGTCAAGTTTGTTTTTGTATTCCTTCCTGTCTCACTGAAGCATGGCAGTGGCGTTCAGACAACGAAAACGCTTTATGTGCAGCAAACAAAATTCAAAGGCGCCTTTGCTCAGTTTTCTACTGCGATTAAAAACACCCTGTTTTGTCCCAGTTCCTATCACAATGTGCAACTGTGGTGCAAGCACACACAGCAATCTATAAGTCCCTCCGAGTTGCCCAAAACAACGCATCTTGTATTTTACATTACCCCAAGCAGGCCCACAACCAGGAGGGCAACCGGGCAATCCCCCCGAAATTTTCAAAAACATGTCAATCATTTTTCCCCCCGAAAGTATCAGCTGGCTACGGCCCTGCCCCCAAGGATTGTAAATGTCCGCCCACATCCAGTTGCGTATTTCGTCAGAACATTTAATGCCTTGATAAGAAACAGTTCGTACGCTTTTTTCTGACGCAGTGCATCTTCAACTAACTCTTTTATCCGCTCACTTTAATTATCTGATGACTTCTACAAATCTCTATTTTCCTGCTGCACTGTGCTACGCTTCTGCATGAGAATGACCGAATGCACCAGTTACCAGTGCGTTGTTTCAGTGTTTGTTCATCTTCAGTATTGTCTGTGTATAACGTCTTACACATACGTGCAATCTATTGGGTCTAAAAATTTTTGTATCCTTGTGTTCTTTGATTAAACCCTGTGATATGGACCTTGTTTCTGAGACCAACAAATCAATAAAAAAGATGAATTAATTTTCGAATTTCGAATTGGGTGTAACTTTCAAAAAATGAAGAATTTTTGAATATGAAAAGTTGTTACGAATTTGAAACAGTTGTTTTTTCCCAGGCAAAGACAAAGATGAGTTATGCTTCTTTAAATTCTGCTTGCTTCGCTGTCGTTGCTTATATGCCATTTCAACGCCGTAGTGAAAACGTATTACACGTTTTGTAAAATAATACAGTGGCCTATAATGCCTTCAAAGTGAAAAGTAACCCTTAAAATTGACTTTAAAATGTACAAGGGTAATTTGAAAGTAGAAAATTGCTAAAAGATCCTTTTCAGGTTAGGACGTACCAACCAAAATACTTTGTATATTTTGAAAAGATTTGGGTGTGATCTCGCACAGTGATAATGGGAAAAACGTTGTGCCTGCCTTAGCATTTAAAGCAACTTCTTTCCTGTTCAAAAAGCTGTACTTTCAGATAGAATGAAGGTTACTGAGATAATCAGAGTTTAATTCCGTGGCAATTGTAAACTTCGGAAGGTGTTAACCAGTAAACAGCCAGAACAGAACACGAATAGACCTGGGGATTAATTCACCTGCTGCTCCTTTGCATGTGACACGTCAAACAGAAAATAGCATGAGCGATTGTCATAATGAAAGATTCGCTCGTTTTATAACGCCGTGGTAAAAGTTGTGAAGCAGTAATTTCACCCTATACAGCTTTATGAAATGTAGTCATGTTTCAAATTATCACTTTGAGGAAGTCATTATTTGTGGGTAATTAAACTGTTCCTACCACTTGCGTCGCCATAGACGTTTTGGCATTACCGAAACACTGAAATAGTGTGTTAGTGTTTCATTGAATTAGTCGAATTTATTAAAAAATATACTTACTTTACACGTGAAATCTTTAGAAAAGCACCTTGACAAAAAAATCATTTCCCAAACTGATCTTTCAACGTTGATTCTATTTATTGAAATCGCAACAGGCAGTAGCGTAACTAGAGGTTTGAGCCAGGGGGGCAAAGCTTTGCTGAAGAGAGCCCACTGGTCACTGTAGGGGGCCCACTAGCCAAAACTCAGAAAAAAAGTTAAGAAGTGATAGTGAAACTCTGGATGTCGTGGATGTCTATACCAGCTAAAAATAAACGAAAACATCCCGAAAAACGCAAAAAAACAGCAAGCTAAAGAATACTCAATATCAAAATGTCAACTGAAGGGGGCCCAGTTTTTACATTTAGCTTGCCAGGGTGGGCGGCTCGCCCCCCTGCCCCTTGTCATTTACGCCACTGGCAACAGGTAAATGCCTTCGTAAGCAACACAAACAACCGTCGTTTTTAGGTTGATAACATTTTTTCTCTGGTCACTACCAGAGTCTGTTGATGGTTGAAATGGTGGCGACATAACATATTTCAATTTAACCACTGGTTTTGGGCAAAAGGTGACATAAGACTTCCCAAATGCTCAGGTGTTTTTGACAGTTGGTGTAACTGTAAACGATTGTTACAGAATATATTTTCAGGCAAATTTTTATCTTTTGCTGAAAAACTGAAACAAAGGTTGTAATGAGCTCTTAGCACCACGAATCTCGAACCGGTTTGAAATGCATGAAAAAGGGGCTAAGATCAACCAATATCTTTATTCTGTCTCGATTTTATTTTAATCTTACTGCCAGTAAGTAAGTTACTGGAAGGTTTCGGTCACAATCAACTGGAAAGCTTTATTAAATAGTGTTTAATACGTACGTGTATAAAACGTTTGGTGAAAAACCATACTGAAAAGTACCACAGTTCACCTTAGCTGATATGACAGCTCTGCTTCAAATGAATCGTTGGTCAATAGCTTTGCGAGTCTGGAATATAACTTGCTGAACTTTTTTAACTTTTATCAATGTGTGTAAATGACGTCGGTCCCCAAAATGGAATCTGTTTTTCGAAATAACACGTGCATCAAGGTCTGATGCATGGACTGCTATAAACTAGAAACTGTTTTCTTTACGCAGGTGTATTGCTGTCCAATCAAAGTTTTATCCAAAGCGGAAGTTCGCACGTCTTTGAATTGATTTGTCAAATCTACAGAGAATTTTCACATCTCCAACGTGAACTTCAATCGCAACCATTTTGTAAAAAAAGATGAAAAGACTTTTCAGATAACGCATTTCCTGTGTCGTTGCTTTTACTCTTGAAAAACGAATTCGTCAAACTCCTATTTGTCCTTCAGGGAGCGATACGTTTGACTTTAACAGGAACAAGAATTCGAAGAAACGTAAATCCCGGTTTTCCAACTTGAGTTCACAATAACTCGTTAAGTGACAGAAAGTAATTTCTTTTTTTCAGGATGAAACTTGTTTTCCTAAAATATTNCCACAAAGTAACATAAGCTTTGCGATACCCCGCTTTTGTCATATGTTTTATCATAATTTTTTCATTTTGGTGATGGCAATTGGCGGCAGGCCGAAGCCTGAAATTTGCTTCTTGCCGGTGCGGTTGCGGTGAACACTCTTCCCCAAGGAGCGCTACGGCCACTCACTCAGTCTTGGATCGAACGATCAACCTTCCAATTGAGAGGTGAACACTCTATCACTGAGCTATCGCCGCGCCTATGGTTTTTCATGCTTTTTTGCCTTTTCATGCTTTTTCAACATCTTTTCATGCTTTGTTTTTGTCTTTCTTTGTCTTCAAGTAACTCACTACTTTACCACTCCTCTTTGCATGCTTTTTTGCTCTCACTCACAACATTTCATTTGGCCTATTGATTCTTCCAGAATAACATATGACTTTGTATTTTGTAACTGCAAACAGAACAACTGAGCTGATATTGGTTGCTGCGAGAGACGCATCAACGTAGTACTGTACGTTTCAAGGTATCTACAGAAAGGCCACACCAAACACAGACAGACGGATGAAATGTTTTAATATTTGTGGCAAGTATTAATCTCAACAGCTGGATTACGCAAAGTACATGTAGACGCCCATTAGTGAACATGGGCGTCGGAAGCTTTTTTCCATGGGGGGCCAATAGTGAATTTTTCCAGGAGTGATGAAAAGCATTTTTCCAGGTGGGAACAGCACTGGTGAAATTTCATTTTATCAACTCGAAACTACGAGAAAAACATTTTTCTACCAAGCCGTTAATAGGAGAATATAAAATTTCAAAATCAAGGGGGTTAAGACCCCACCACCGGTCTCCTTCCGACGTCCATGTTAGTGAACAGAGCTGTAACACGAGCTTTAATAAAACACTTCGTCATGAGCTGGCCAAAGCAATCAACCAACCAACATTTGAGAAACACTGCTCTTGCAGATGTCAAACAGACTGTATACTTTATAATTCTGCTGTCTTCCAAAACACTTTCGCTTATACAAATTTGTACTTGCTAGATGACGAATGTGCTTACACTGGAAACTACTGATTTCTATAAAATTCCTTTGAATTAGTTTTTTATAGATGATCATTTTAAAGCAGCATGCAAGTTATATGTAGATTGATTTATTGTTTTCAGTTTCTAACTGAACCAGCATGATACACAACAGAAATTTTGAAAACGCATGGGGAAAGCAAGCAATGGGGTCAAGAAAACACAGCAATAAAAGCAAACGAGTCGCATTACCGTCGTTTCGACTCAGATATTTATCACAGTAGCTCCAAAAGATTGATCAGCTACTTTGAACGAGACCTCGTCCAAGTGTGACGTACATTACAGTCGTTGTCGAAGGAAGACGAGAGGAAACCGTGGCTCACGAAAGGCAAACATACACAAGCAGCGAATTTCATTGCGATCTTGCACACAATAACTGTACTATTCAACCGACTATTGTAGACTTTGTTTGCTGCCTTGTCCTTAAGTCGCCAAGCGATATTTATCGCTGTGAGGTTTTGCTGCCAAGGCAGCTTTGTGTCGTGCTGGCAAACGAAACGCGTACTACTATTCCATATCAATTATTTGGCAAATAAAATCAAGGGGCTTATTTTGAGTTTGTTGAAAACCGACCAGTTCGCAAACTTTTTCTTTTCACCCACGCTTCAACCACACCTGCAGTTTTCGATCGAAAAACAGCCATCAACTTATACAAGAAAAAAAACAACAACACAGAAACGGAAAACATCTTTTCACAGAACGAACTTCACAGTGTTGCAAAAAAGCAAAGAAAAACAGAAAAAACAAACTTCCTAAGCAGTCTTGGTAATGTCCACACTCAAATTATGATCCATAAATTTTGGTGTGGATGTCCTATGCTACATTCGCTTTTCAACAAATGGATATTTGATGAATTTCGTTAATGCCAAACATAATTTCTGTTGCATAGTGTTTCTGCGTTTGCAAAAAAACAAGGCCATCGCCGATTGTTGTTCCAGGTTTCGAAAAAAAAAATGAAAACATAGTTCGGCACTTCAAACAAAACGAAACACAAATTAAACAGATTTAACCTGTCATTCAATTCACAGCCATTATCTCCCCTTTTTGGATTTGCAAGCTGTTGCCAAAAACAACGTTTCATAATAAACTGTTTTTCCTACCTCTTATACATAGTGTATCAAGAATTTTGGAAAAACGGGACAATTTACTTTATAATGCAACCATTTAAACCCAAAAATCAAAACTAAATTTTGACAATGGTTGATTTTTGGCAACTACAGCCACCGTCATATGTGCCCACCATGCTCAGTGTGACATTATATCTGGCAATGAGGGTGTCAAACTAATCTTCACATACACTTAAAAATACGAGCTGAATAAATCCACGAGAGCAATTCTCATTCACAAAATAATCGATAAATTGATTCTACAATTTGACTAAAAAATGGACGCGTAACAAGAAATAGAAATTACTAAGTTGAAACACGTCATTCACGCCAGCGTAGAACAACAATAAAATTGGATTGATGAGGTAAGTAGGACGTGTGGCAGTTTGGACCAGGTCTAGCTTTAAAAGAGCTCCCCCTGTTTTTTATCCCCTTTAGGACGATAAAAGAATGTTATTTAACCAAGAGCAGATTCTGACACATTTTTTTCTCCAATCCACCCCAACCCCATGGTCAGTGAGTTTATTTTTCATCAAACAATTTTTACGAACTCTTCGGCTTTGCAACTCCCACCTCGAGATTCGGATCAGCAGCAGCTTGGATGCAGCACCCCCGACAGTCCGACACTTTCGCAGCCGCGCAGATGTCGAACTCTCTTCCTCCCGCGATTTGCCTCGTTAATCAACAAATGCATCGTTGCGGGCAATTTCTTGCGTCGTTTGCATATTACCAGTAATTTGCATATTACCGGCAAGTTTCGGTCGGAACGAAACGTTTAGTCTGTCGTGAAAAACCTTGCAACCAACAGCATGATTAGTAAAACCCACTTTGTCGCGTATGTGACACGTTCACTTCCTGATGTGGTTGTGGTAAAACTGTCTGCAACAAAAACACAGATTTTTTAAAAAACGCAAAACGTTTTTGCTTTTATATTGCGGTTTTTATTCTAAAAACTTATAAAGAATGTGTACTAAAGTTTAATATCATTTGAAAAAATATTTTTGAAAATTCAAAAATAACAAATTTTAGCGGCGGTTGTATAAGACTTGAAAACAAATGCTAAAAAGTACATCTCACTTTTTGCAAAATCGCACGGAAAGCCAAAAAAAAAATTTTGAAAATATTGATAAAAATACCTAAAAATATTTTTCAACGTATGAAATAGTTTTGAAAACACAAAGCGATTCAAAAACGTATAAAAAATATATATATTTCTAATGAAAAAATCGAGAAGTTTTTTTCGCAAAAACGTTACTTCACTATTTATAACGGCAGGTTCATAAGACCAAACTAAAGTCAATATTTGTCGCCACATCTTACGTTGCTTTTGAGGCGAAGATATAGAAATTTTTTTACTGGTTGCCAATGTCGTGGTAGTGGTTTTTGCTTTGGAAGTTGTAGAAGTGGTGGTGGTCGAATGTGTCGTAGTAGGAGTCTTTGTAGTCGATGGATGAACCTTAGCTGTGGTACTTTTCACGTGACTGTGGTCCCTGCGACCGCCTTTTACCGTGATCTTCATACGCATGGCGTTGGCGCACGGATTGTCCATTATTTCTCCTTCATTTCTAAATGCTGAAAAATAAAGTGCAGCATGAGAACTGATGTTTATAGCAAAACGCATGGCTTGCACGTTGATGGTGAAAAAAGGTAAAAAACAGAAGTCTATCGAGTGTTCATCAAACTTAAAATTGGTTTCTTTCCAATCTTCCAAAAGGATAGCCGATGGTGTTGATCATACAAAAGTTCGAAAAAAATATATTTGATGCATTAGGACCAAACTTTTCCGTTATGACAATTGAAACCGTGTACTCAAGTCTACGGCAACCAGCAATAGACTTTTGAAACTCTTAGAATCGGATCACCACTGTCAAAAACACATGACGCAGCTGCAGGATTTTCGAGTCACACCAACTTTCTGCTCGCCAGACTTCTGCGTTTCAGTCTTTAACAAAACTATAACAAACAGCAAGTCACGCGGTGAACATTAAGTAATCACTTGATGTGTGGCTGAAATAATCCGGCGCGATTGGCGCGGACTTGTAATTACGTGAATCACTAAAGCTGAACAAACAGAATGAAATCTTCGTCTCACCTATGTAGAAGTAAGTCGCACCAGGAAGAAAGACGAAGCCGAGCGGGTTTGGACTGCGTTTCTGGAACTTGGTTGTCAGTTTTTTGGATATGGATGGAGTGTTGCATTCAAAGATCTTTCTCGCGTCTGAAGAAGAAAAAACGCATTCTCAGGTGAGCTCAAACCAACCATTCCCTCAAATTGCCGAGTACCATTGATGGTCTCAGCCCGTAGAATCCCTGAAAAGCCTTTGTGGATTTGAGAGACTGACACCAGCATGCCCTTGATATTGGATGGCCACCCAGTGCGGTGTTGATATTTGCCTGTCGTCACGACACGTACACAACAAAGACCCACCAGCTAGAAAAACACGAATCGTAGTGGGGCTGGGGTTCAAAAACCACGAACGGGCCTTCATTGCACTTTTGTATCAAAACAAGCGTGAAATACGGGCGAAAGTGGGCAATGGGGAAGCAACCACCACGAAAGCGGCCTCACCTTGCGGACGCGTACAGCCTTCGAACGACTCCTGGCTGACGTTGTAGATAACAAAAGTGAGGACTTCGGATTCGGGCGCGTCAGCGTCGTATTGGGGACAGAAAATGTCCATGTATTCGTTGACGTGCACCTCCAAGCTGAAGATTTTCCCGTACCCCAATCTGCGCGGAAAGCAAGGAACTTTGACTTAAATTTATTCGATTTCGTGCAGGAAAAAGGTTCATAGCAAAACGACAAATAACTTGTAAAGTTCATCTTTAGTCAATGGTGATATGGCTCTGTCTCGGCGTCTTGACCAGTGATCTAATTCTAAACTATCTGCCGCGAGAGCTTACATCAATGCCTAAGGGCTTTATAACAAGAACGTCAGCCTTAGAAACGCATCACCAGCAATACACCCGTTTTCAGGTCACACAAAAAGCTTTTTGCGTTCTAAAAAGACGCCATTTGTAAGAATAAAAGAGAAAGCAAAACCTTTCAAGTGGACTATTTCCCGGCAATCCTTAAAGTTAAATTTACTGCTCGGATTTATAAGGCTTAGGGAGCAGTCGTTGTTTTATATAGCTGAAAAAAGAATCGACGGTCTATCACCCATAAACTACAACTCCACCTTTTGGATGCAATTAATTTTTCCACGTCAACTCAAACAACTTTCGGGCATGGTCGAGAGTCACGTTCGTACTGCAAACAATATCCATAAACGCGAACATGTGTGTCGCCCGTTTGTACGCATGATGTCACGCCGCACTCGGTGGAATTGCGCAGCACCACACTCTGCGTGTACAGCCTTGCTGCAAGTGCGTTTGGAATCGTGTTGACATCGGCAATCATTTGTAAAGCAGCAGTAAAAGCTCTGCAAAACGTTTCTGTGCCTGGCCGTCTTGAACCATTGTCCGCTTTTGTTTTCGCCACAGGNAACAGGGAANCACGACGGANCACCCCGCAACGAGTTGTATATATTTACACGTGACGCACATCGATTGTGTAAAAGACGGTCAGTGCACAATGACAAACTGATCTAAAAANATTATTTGGGNTGTGGATGTTCTTACACGAGCAGCGGCGCAGGCGCAAGAGGTACTGCTAAGGCGCGATGGNTGAAACGCGTGGGCTTCAGCTAGAGTACACATTACATCATTCTTCAATTTCTGTCTCGTTAATTTGTAATTGTAGCGTGAAGGTAATGCCATTCTTGCTGTCCACTTAGAATTATCACAAGGCAGAGTCCGCACAATCGCGGGGAAAAGCAATTGCTTTTGTGTGATAGATGTGATACCACCACTTGTGTTGTACGGCACACCTTCCTCACAATCAGCGCTCAACAAGCCAAGAAGAAAATGTCAATTTCTATTTCCTCCACTTTGTTCGAATTACCACTGATTTGACTGAGTGCTGAAGCAAATGCTTTGCGTGTAGCGCCACCCAAATCATAACAGCAGGTCTAAAGATGAAGCCATTTATCTCTATACAGCACCAAACAGGTTGGTTGTAACAATCTCTGAGCCTCGAAGTACAGAAAGACAAAGACTTTTTACTTCAGCTTCCGTAGTTTCGTAGCTCCAAGATGAATGAAAGTAAAAATATATCCCCAGAGACAAAAAGCGATATGGCAGGTCAACTCCCATCGCAAAAAAGTGCTAACTCTCTACAAAATCACCTGAGTTGGTGGAAAGCTCTGATTCTTGTGCTGTGGCAAATAAATAATTGAAAATAGATCAACTCTCATACCGAATTTTTACTGCCTGGGGTGTAACTGTGTGAGATAGGCACAAAATAAATTTTCAATTTTCACAACCGTTTTTGGTGTTTTAACACTAAGCGTCAACAACTCTTCTAATGGCCCGATTTCTCACAGGTTGTGCGAAGCGTGTGCAGGTTGCTGCATGATTTCGTGAAGTGCTAGCTATAAAATCAAGAACAAACTCTTCACTTACAGTAACAATTTACTGTGCTCGCAATACCTACACAGTCGTTAACCTTGTTTTCATTTCAAGCTTGTTTCACTGTATGTTTTTTTCAAAACAATCGTATTATTAATACGGTTTACAGGGCGGTTGTTCACTTTAAACCTTCATCACCTTAAAAGTATCCTACAGTTTGAAGCAACCACAAAATAACCAACGTTGTAGTCAAGCACTCAGATTTGCGTGAGTTGCAGGTTAATTCACTGTTCAAACTATCCGAGCAGAAGCCGAAGAAAATCAAAGCGTTACCTCATAGACCGGCGGTCACGAGCAAGCACACGTCATCTCTCACCGACAAGTGGTTGTGGAAACACGGTTAAACAATCGCAAATACTTGAACGCGCAAGTTTACACAGCTATACCGAAAAAAAACAGGAGTATTGTCGAGCATTTTTCCTAGCTTGCTGTTGCTAGTTTGTATGACCGCTCAGCCGTAAATTTTAATGGTTCTTGGGAAAAGATAGAAATGATGTTAAATGCAGAGTAATACGCGCATCACAAGGTTTGCGGTGTAACGATTCTTCTTTTCGAGCAGCTTCGAAGCAAATGTAGTACATGACAGTTAAAATAGCGGAAAGTGAAATTTGCAGAAGTTTTAGAGTTTAAATTCGATAGTTGTCATCATACACCTTCTCCAAGTTCGATTTCCTCGCAAAGACAACGCACTAAACTGGTAACCAACGCGGGAAGAACACAGTATAACATCGCATAGCCGTTCTCTTAACTTTNCTTGTTATGACTGACTTCTAGAGAACTCAAGGTTAAAGGCTAAGNTTGCCAAGCCAAGAGCCCTATGGTGACTACGGTGTAACTGTTTTACGAGCCCTNTAACCCACTACAATTATCCATAAACGCCCGCGTTGCGCCGTACCAAGCAAATTACTTTTCCGATCGCCGTCCCGTTACCGCAAACAAGTCCAGCGACAAGAAGTTTGTGATTTATGGTGGAGATTAAATCTTTTACGCTTGTGAAGGGTTACAATGACCTTTGCGCACAATGCTCCGTACAAACATGAGTGTNAAAACTTTGCACGAACTAGTGTCGATATGAAGCAACAAGCAGGGCTGCCTAAGGAACTGAAAATCATGTTATTTAGAAAGATGCCGAAATCTANGACGCAACATTGCGAAAATGCATCCAGATAAACTTGGAAACATGTTATAANTTATAACTCTCTTCACATTCACATTACCAGAGCAAAANCTAACGTACTTCGAATGCAATGCGAATCGAGGTTACTGCGCGAACGCACTGGAGCGCNCACACACGAATTCCCTCGACGCGAGTGACAACTTCATACAAACCAGATCTCACGTANGGAATACAATCANGAGTAGGAAACGGCGATTTGTAATGCGAAAAGGTATATGCACTATACCTTCCTACACTAAGGCCAGACCGAAAGCCTTTAAGAAAATTTTGCACGCAAAACATTCAGTGGTTCTTCTGTACAGTCTTCACACGCGACACATCCAGCAGCACTCAATGCATCCAACTACGTTGATCAAGAATTACGACATGCATTGCCGACGCTTCCAGAATTGCAGAGGACATTGGTGACCAAATAAAATGCAGAAGTAGGCTCGCTAGAAACGAGTTGGCAAACGTTGCCACCATTCACATGACCCGAATACGTGAAACATTAACTCCTTTGTTGCGGTCACTCCTTCCTGACGTACAGGCGGGCACCGAGGCTGTTAACGGGCTGCTTACTCACTCTCCGACACTAACAGAAATACGAAAACCGCGAAATAAACAGTCGAGCACGATGATATGCTAGCGGCTGTGGCACTGCTTTGTTTGGAATTGTTGGGTAGATTTTGTCGCTGGCAGTCTGGTCAACGACTAGCTTTTCAACGATGCGTTCCCCGCATGCTAATTTTATCATGTTCTACAAATGTTGATGATCATAGCCAGCGTGTAACTTCGCTTGTTTCGGCATGTTAAGTGCCTCACCGCATAATAGCGAACCTTTTAGATATACGCGTTTCGCTCAGATCCGAAAGCATGTGGTCCAATTTTCGAAATCGGTGGAAAATTACGAGTTTTAACATTTGACAACGAGACGCAAATATTCAACGTTCGTTGATGGCTCCAAGCAGTGAGCCTTGCAACTTTCACATTCTGAATGGTCTCTGGTCAGTAACTAATTCTGCAAGTTGCTTCCAAAAAAGAGCCGTTAATTGACAGGTTTACTGGAAGCCTGACAAAACCACGGAAAACGATGGAGAATGCCTCAAGTTCTAATACAGCAAAACAACCAAACCCTGGCTTCGCTGGGGTGTAACATTTCAAGGGCTTTCAAATCAAGCCCAATGACTCTTTATCATCGTCGAGTATAGCAAGCTGACGCACTTGTCAAGCAGCTTCGCTGTCTTCGACCAACAAACAAAACCTGATTAAGATTCAAGCCGTGTGCTTGACTACTCAACCTGGTGCTTAAAGGGACAACCACCAGTAGCTCGGGTTTGTTCAGGATTTCTGCAAGGTAAAACTCATCTTGACAACAAAACAAATTTATCTGGCAGATCCGACAGCACCAATGACAAAGAACAGCATCCCTAGTATTTTGGATCAATTTCACTGTGTAACTGAGGGATTGAAAATCTTCATGAGGAAGCACATCTATCGGATATTTTATGCTAGCACTTCATATTAAGCAGTGGAGATTTTTGGAGACAGCAAAATTTTAATTTTATAGCATTGCTGCAAACACTGTAAAAGTTTTCGCGAGTTTCCCTGCAACGCCTCAAGAGTCTTCTATTAATATTTTTGTTTGGTTTCGTGTATCACGAATTGACCTGGCGAATAACTGTCAACACAGGACCAAAACATTTCATATGCAGACCTCATAGTTCACATTTCAAATATGGCGGTTCGTCATGAATTCAAATAGCTTTAAAGATAACAACACTGCAAAATTTTGCTGAAACAAATATTACCTAAGAACAGAGTCGTCTTTCATCCTAATTTGAAAAATGTCGCAAACCAGTGACAAAGGTCTAATAAAACTTGCGACAAGAAATCGGTGCTTTGAAGTAAAAGCACAGACCGACCAAAGCGACTTGCATTTTCCTAAACACGCAGGTTCATCCTTGCCCACCGCAACAAAAGAAAAAAATTGTCAACAGCTATTTGTCGTCATGTAAAAAGTAACAACACAGCAGCTTAACATACTGCAACTCCCCACAAAAGGCCCGGAAAGTTCTGAAAGAGTGAAGAATGTCAAAGAAATATTCCGCTCCGTAGGTTTTTCGTCAAAGCTGTGAAGGAAGAGGTAAAACTTTTTCAAAGCGCAACACATTTGAAAGTAATTCTGCAGTTCACCGGATTCCGCGTTTTCAAATCGGACTTCCCGCAGATGTGAAGAGAGGACCAGATGGTCAGCCACGGGGGGTTGCGTTTAACGCCGCATGACTAATGCAATAAATGGTACGCATGTGTGATAATGATGGCCTGCCAAATGGTAATCACGTTAACCCCAAACGATCTTGCGCATCCACGGCAACCAAACCTTGTTTAATTGACACGGCCGTCAACCGACGTAGATAAATAACCTAATATTGTTTCCCAGCCAGGCAGCAAAATGGTCTTGTTTCGATGAACGTCGTGACTGGTTGCCAGCAGTGAGGACGGTAGCGCTGCCTTCACACTGAGGGTGGCAAACGTGGTAACAGTCGCCTTAAGGCTGTTCTTCGTTTGGTCTCATGACGAAAATAACAAATGCTCACGGTGTTCAGCAGCAGTCTCGTTGTTGGATATGCTTGGCAAGAGCAAGCGAAAGCGTAACATGAGACAACATGAAGACAGCAAAGCACACATGGTTAACGAGGCAGGCAAACACAACGCTTCGGCCTGCAGTTGATTCGGGGCACTTTCAACACAACAAGAGCAAACTTCTGGTTTGCACTTTCTTTGGAAGTTTAAGAGTCTCGTATTTTATAAGGCATTATTCACAGACACGGATGGGTCGGATGATGGCTGCCATGAAAGGGCGCCCTAGCTGTTTCATGCAGCCGCAAACAAATGCAGCGAATTACAGCATTTCCTGCTTCGAACAAAAATTTGGCAACGCGAATAACAAAACGCTTGTAGTTGCATAATCAAGGACATTCAGAAAAATGCACAGAAACCGCTGTCAGTAGATTAAGAACGCATTAAGTGCTATATTATTTCGGGGGCATTCTGCAACTTATAAAGACAAAGTGACCAAAAGTTGATGTACATTCGTAGAAGACAATTTATTCATGATATTACTAAGACTTCGTTGAAATTTAGCAGATTTTGCACATAAGGAAAAATAATTGTGAAACGTACTTTACAAAATTAAACGGAATTTTCTAGAAATGATTTTGAAGATACGCCGGAAAAATCCATACGTCGCACACAAATCCAAACATTGCTAATCCAGAACTAAAATTGTAATATCGGCACCACAGTCATGGTCACTTCCAAATAAATTAGAATTTAGTTCAACGGTTTCAAACTCGTTACGCTGAATGCCTTTCATGCCCGGGATGGAAGTGATTTTGTCGTGAACCTCCCCAACAGTGCTTCGATGAATAAAATTCTAGGGCAGGGGTTCCCAACCTGGGGTACATGTACCCCCAGGGGTACATTTCCCTATCCGAAGGGTACATTTAAGGTTAACAGTAGAAGATAGAAATATATTTACATATTGTTTAATTCCAAACTTTTATACATATATCAGTTANTATTATTAGCAAAAGTCATTATATGCTTATTGTTAAATATATATATGAATAATAATAATCATAATAAATTATTGTGTCATAAGCAATTTTAGGGGTACATATTCATCAGTCGAAATTCTGGAGGGGTACATGCTTATCTGATGAAATGCTGTAGGGGTACATGCTCATCTGTCGGAATGCTGAACGAGTACATGGTAAGAGAAAGGTTGGGAACCCCTTTTCTAGGGTATAACGAACTCGATTACTACAACAAAACGACATAAAAAAACATGAGGGAAACCCTATCTAACGTACATACCCACGTAAAGTAGTTTACATTTGAATTAAGAAAATTACATTTTGGAATAGGCGTCGAAATCCACTGTGACGCAGCAAGCACATAACCTGAATTTGTTTGTTTCGCTTGATGTGTCAGAAGGGTGAGTTAAAAGTGATATGTAACTGAAGGGACCAGGACATTTTTTGTCTTTGATTGCTCGAACCTCTACTTAAATAGCGACGAACACTAGTCCTAAGCTCTTCTCAAAATAAAATCGTTCCTATCTCCCATCGAAGACAGCCCGATTTTTCCTGGCACTGTGCATGCGAGACGATAATGATGAGTTGCAGTGAAGGATGCCAGTGGGACTGAAACAAAGGGCTGGAGTCAGACGCTGGTCTTATTTCGAGTAGTCCATCACAGAGCCTAGCAATTATGCTTGTATTGCCGTGATCGCGTGCCTGGCTCGGGGCAGCGCAGCGTGCGAAACAATCCAACAGTGTCAGTAATCAACGCCGCTATTAATGATAGCGTTGTTGATCTTTAAAACTATCATTGTGCAGGAACAACTGGATGCCAGGAAATTCACAAGAATGCCCACTGCGATAAAACGCCAGAACAGCTAAAGTACAGTTGCAGGCTTGGCAATGAGTTAATCGTGGGTGCGCTATTTAAGTCAAGAGTGCGACAGGCGTGCTGGGACATCGATGACACAAACGAGAAAATGCCCAGTCAGCTTTAAATCTTGCAATACCCTTGAAGTGCTACATCAGGTCAACTGCACTTAACTATGAACTGCTCCAGAACCGTCGCCGGAAGTCTTCAATAGGGAGGCTTGACATTCTGAAATTTTACAAAAACTCCCCTGATTTATAGCGTTTCATATTTCAATTTGGGGAGATTGAAGCAGCTTTGTTTGGGGGGATAAGCCCACCAAAGCTCCCCCGTAGCGACGGGGCTGCAGTGCGCTTCAACGCCGATGAGCCGCCGCCGTATGCAAGTTCCTTGTTTTTTTACCAAATCAAGCGGTGCGTCAGCCTGCCGCATTGCAGAATCCGACCCGACGACCGCAAAGCTTCACTTGATCTCGTTCGTTCAGTTCTGAGCGCTTTCATATTCGCAATGAAATGCATGAGAAACCGCAGTTCACTGCAAAGAGCGAAGCTGTTCGTCTGCAAAGGAGCAATTATGGCGAAGTTCTTAACTATTTGATGAGAGGTTGTCTCCAGTTAAACTTCGACCATTGCAATCAGTGCCTTTTGCGGATGGCTACAATTTTCGTAGCGAATTTCAAGTGTTGCTGCTACGTCGCAGTGCGATTTCCGTACATGACAAAACACACGCACACCAAAGCCAGCGAACATAGGCGGATGGCACTCCGGACTTGTTTGACACGTTTAAATGGATCAGTTGTTATAGTGGTGCACATTGAACTCTTTGCAGCAAATATTACGACAATGCTAAGCGATTATTTTCCCATTTTGAAGACAAACACAAGCGAACGAGCCCCGCCTAATACCAACAAGTTGCACGATCGTATATTTGGAACCACTACTTAGCTTACACAGCCAAGCGTACATGTACAGGCCAGGATACGTGGGTGTCAGCACGTCGAACTCTGTAGTTGTTAAAAATTAACCAAATGTTGTTTCCAAGCACTAACCTCTTACGGGTCTAGGAAAAACAATGCACTTAAATGCCTTATGTCGTTGAAATCCGGTCTCGAGGAGAGAAGGCAATGAAACTTCTTGCCAATGCAAAACAATTCATCCAAAACGGAATTACTGCTGACACAAAAAAGTAATGAATTGCAAGACTATGGCGTTGGACGAGTCGGTAGCAGTCCCGAAATGATTTCTTGTAAAATACCCAACTTCTGACAGTAACAATATGTATTGTCCTCGTAAACCTGGCGCTGACATGAGAAACATCGTAAAAAATCAGCAGAGCCCACGACGCAGACGCGAGTTAAATGGCTGCGGGAAAAGAAACAAGATTCACAAAGACCATGAAATAGGTGCAGTGAAAGATTTGTTTGCGTTCACTTTCGTCAGAGATTTGCTCAGCCCGAGCAACGTCCCTAAAAGATGTGTATTTAAGCGAACTTGCCCAGGCACGGCGCTACGAGTCTCACTCCTTCCACAATGTCCCGCGGCGATTGCTGTTGTTATGGCTTGCTATTCGTCATTTTGTGTCGGGCAGTGTAAAACAAGATAACCTACTACGCGGAGAGCAGCGACAATAGCGATCTTGCTGCCAAGATCCATTTAAACGCTTCGGACCGATTTGTCGGAAATGAGAAAGTGGGACAAAAACGACGGTTCCCATGTGGACTCTTCAGCTTTCTCCGCCCCCTTCCCACGCGTCACGCAGGTCACAGGACCCCCAAGGGTGAGCACTGTTCAAAACACTGCAGGAACAGGTAAGAGCACCTCACGCATTTACACGTCATGTAATACTCCTGTCTTTCACTGTTTCTTTTTTGATTGCTTCTACATTCAATGCACTTTTTGGCGGCTTGGGCTTTATTTGAGCGCAACTGGGGAAGGTGACTACAAACGTGGCCGAGGAACTCCACTTTGGGAAACTATTTGTTTTCACCGAGTTCTCCAATTCAGCGGGCAACGTTACTACCAGACGTGACAAAATAAATATTCGAGAGTTTCCATCAATGTTTTTGTAAATTTTCACCGCAAAGTCTGTAAAGGAGTTTGTTCTGTCGGTGTGACAAATAATCACTTCAGCAGCGTTGTTGTAGGGCAGCAATCAAGCGCAGCCGATTATAAACGAGATATAATTTCAATCTTGTTTCTTGAGATGTTAGGTCACTAGTAACGATAACGCCGTATGCTCGCTCTTTTTCTGAGAAGTCTACCGAAAACCTTACGGCAAGCTTAACTGACGAAGAATTAGTTCCTGTAAATAACCAAATATACCAGAAAGGCCGTTGCATTTGCAAAAGGCAGTGGACACTATATAGCTCCAGTCGCTGGTTTTAAAGCCATAAATGGCCTTCTTAGTGATGTATGTTCATCGCATGAATGTTTTCAGGTATTTCAGTTACCACGAAAGTTTCTTAAAATATCTGAGTGCCCAACGAACCGTGAGTTAATTGGATGTGCTTTTTTCGCTATGCACAACGGCACTAAAGCTATTCTTTTAAACCGAAAATAGCGCTGCAGTAAGAAACATTAATCCACGCTATGTCGCGGTGTTTTTCTCAACGTGAAGGGACAAGCACATTGAAGTATGTTTGAAACCAGCGAAGAATACGGGGGAGCTTACTCCTTTACTTAAGACGATAATGTGCGGCTCTAACGCAATTTCGGCCCTGGCTTTTGTGTGACGTACGCCTTCAAATTGGTAGACTCATTCTTTTCAGTACCACGCAGGCAGGTGTTTGCAGATTATGCTGAAAACGCGTATCTCGTGCCGATTTCAATGCCTGGATTGTTCCACGTTTGTAAGAAGTAAACACTGCAAGGATCAGATGGTTTGGTGTAATGATTATAGTAGCGCCTAATCAGAACAGATCAATTATTGATGAATGGATTGAGATCATTCCGACTGACAAAGCTACATAACAAACTGGCTGTGCAAATATGGGCCAGATCGCGATAACAAACGCACGACCAACAAATTACTGCCCTGCTTCAACAACATACCCCAAAGCACTGAAGCGTCAAGATAAAATTTTATGCTTGTGTTGGAACACGCGAGCACTGTCACTGCATTTGCAGCACATGTAAATTTAAAATATTTTTCCACGCACTATTGTCTATTTTCGCGTCATTTTCAAAGCAAATTGCTCTCGCAAAGCGCAGCGAAAACGACATGCCGTTAGAAATAAGCATTACACGCGATAGCCGTTCAAAGACGACCCTAAGATCTGATCATTTTTCTTTTGACAGCGCGAAACACTGGGATACAGTAGATTTCTCTTGAGTGCGCGAATCACAGCGCACCTACGCGTTGTCTAAAACAACAAAGTTAAGTTGTGAAACTTGGCTTGACAGAAGGTGCGTTTAGTGAAGTGTTAAAGACTTGCGTTCAGTGATGAGTTATTTATGGTTTTCAAACCCCGAGGCACTTACACCAAGCAAGGTCATCTCAGCTTACTCCTGTGAATCATTGTTGATTTAAAAGCCGCGCATTGCTTGCCCTCATTCTACATAGATTACTTGACACCTGTCGATTTGCAGTAACTGACAGAAACCTGTCAACAGTACTTCTATATGTTAAAATCTTCGAGTTAGTCGTCTGTGAAGAAAACTGCTTCACCTACACGCAGATAGAAAAAAAAGCGGTAGAACTCACTCTTCTGTGACACTTGGGTCCCAAGAAAGGACGTGTGTCGGTGGTTTGCTTAATCTTCGGTTGCATAATCCAAGCTTGCTGGAGTGGCTTAGGATGAGCAGAATTATACATGAGATACTCCTCGAACTTGCCATGACTTATAAGCCTTAGCACTGCAAATAACAAAATCGCACAGCAAAACTTACAACCTGAAAACAGATAAACAACGAACTTCAGTTACCTGTTTTCTCGCGCCTGACAGCAAAACTCCAATCCCCTAGCACTGTACAACGATGCAACCACAGCGTGGGCTCAGCACCTCGGCTGGTCTTTTTCAGTAATCTGATCTCACCGCGCAGCCTCGCCCTGACTGTGTTTTGCTGTTAGAAGACAAGGATTAAACTTCATTGGCAACAACACGGCAAGTTTCCAGTAAAGCGATTAGCTGGCGGCAGACACCGCGCACGCGATGGCGCATCGCGATATTGCTCGTCAGCTTCGGCATAGTGTTATGCCGAAGGCCACTCGCGCGGTTTTTCGTAGTTTGCGCTCCGCTCGCTTACTATTTTATTTTCCACAATCAAGCCGTCGCATAGCAGCATCGATGGCGAGTGATTACCTGTCGGTTCAACATTAACCAGGGCGCTACGGGCGACTGCCTTGCCGCTCGTGAGCCCGTACTCAGATTTGTGCAAAATTGGCTCCTTGAGCACTACCGTGGCAGTTTTAGAGCAGCCAAATCACAGTGGAAGCTTCTGAACGCGTTAAACTTCGCACTAATAAACTAGAAGCAGAGAAACTGGTTGCAGTCCCCGCTGCGAATGGATTTATTGGCACACACTGTTGTTTGAAAAGCAGCTCACAGCTGGAATTGTTTGTTTCGATGAAATGCTCCAGTGGTTATCACGGCGATGATGCGAGAAAAACAAGGCAACACCACCCGATTTGGGGATTAAAATTCTTGGCGTAGCAGGTCAATTTTTGTTTGTGCTCTGGTTAATGCCTATTTTGGAGTTTTGTGCAACATCAAATTTATACCACCAGTGACAGATAACTGTCTTTTACGTCGAAATTTAAACCAATGAAACATTTGATTTAAGTTCATTTGATTTAAAAAAACTACGTAAGGAACTTTCTTGACCAATTGTTCTTACGATCAGCGCTGTGGAGCCGGAACTCAAATTTCAGGCTCCAGCTCCAGGCATCTAAATGTTTTGGTCCATTGAAAAGTAAATTGAAAACTAAAAAACATTGTATTATTTGTACAACTCACTTGCCCGACAAACTGTCTCTGTGGAACCGAAACCCAGATTTCAGGCTCCGGCTCCACCATCTGAACGTTTTTGGCTCCGGCTCCAGAACGATTTGGTCCATTTAAAACCAAAAACCAATGTATTATTTGTACAACTCACTTGTCCCACTAAATATGTCTGTGGAACCGGGACCCAAATTTCAGGCTCTGGCTCCACTATTTAACGTTTTTGGCTCTTTTCAGAAAAAATTTTCAGAAAATTTTCTGACTGAAGATGGATTAAGAATAATCCGAAACGTCTCGAAATAAAACATGTATAGTTTTTCGAAGGCTTTTTTAGTGTTGATGGAACTGCTTCAATTAGTTATATCACTTTACGTTTGCAAGTTATGTATGTGGACTATCACACGTTTTTGTTGACAAACTTTCGTGCAGGGGTTTCAAACACGCGGTCTG
>JGI24158J21664_10002786_pt1 | contig 21520 bp, 15 predicted proteins | sample Ectturendosymbi3_FD_21664 | JGI IMG/M metagenome (IMG submission 21664)
CGCGGGACGTAAAGGGTTAAGCCTTTGAACAACTTTCTAGCGTTTCTGGTTAAAAAGTTATGATCTAAAATAAACAAACTAAATATTTATCTAATTATGGGGTTAATCAATTATTTTGTTTACTTTAGATTGTAACTTTTGAACTCGAAACCCCAGCAGGTCATCCAAAGTATCAAAAGACTCGGATATAAGCCCAGTTTCAGCAAAATACCAAATTTCAGCAAAATACCACCATCTAGCGGTTTGGGCCCAGGGCCAGATGAAAGTGGGCCAAAGTGGCCTAAAAGTCCTCCACGTATGACATCACTCACAAAAAATCCAAAACCCAAAACTGAAAATTTTTTATCATTGCAAACTACAAGACTTGCCGAGTCTTTTGAGCCTTTGAACAGCTCTCTAGGACTTTCCACGCCAGAATTATGCTCGTGCAAAGCCACGTGTGAACAGGCTGTTTTCACACGAAATGCTTGAATTAACCTGGCATGGAAAGTGTTAATTGTGGCAACAGCGGGTGTCACATTAATGCAAGCACAAATGAACCTATTGAGTGTATTCTTGTATGGTAGAGGTAGAAATTTCACTGGTAGTAAAACATGCATAAAAACTGAAATGTGATAACAAATGCAGTGCAGTCAAACAGGGATATTTGCAGGATGATTCACCTGGTTGCACAGGGGCTGCTGGATCATAACTGGTTTCTCTCTTTGGGGTGCACCAGTTTCACAAGTAACTGAGCTGGACAGACAAAGTGTAAACTCACCCAAAATGAAACTCCATTGTAGAGGATAAAAAGATGATAACTTTGACATTTGAAGAAAAGCAATGATCCAGTGCTACTCAGTGAATAATCAAAGACTACAATGCACTGAAACTAAATGAGATGTGACAAATACGTTGTCAAGATGGATGGACATGTTTTTGTTCTGCTTAACTATAGGCATTTGCTTGCATTTGAGCTTTTGAAAGGTAGCAAGAGCTAGCACCTTAAATATTTTTGTTATTAATAGTAATGCCTACTTTATGCCTAAGCATGTGCAAACACCATTGGTTTAAATATTTGAAACTAAGAATCGCCACACTTGCAGCCACCAAATTTTTGTAGCAGTTGAACAGTCTTACATATGTAGGCATAGTACACTGGCTACACATTTGCAACAGCCACAAAGCGTTGTATGCATACTACTGTATTACTGTTTCAATTGTTCTGCTGAATCAGTTGCCTTGCACTAACTGTTGTAATTTTAGTGACACACTGATTAGTAATAATTATTTTGCCAAAGTACAGCCTCCATCACTGGTCATACTCAAAGCTGCTCAAGATTGTTAGCAGCTTTGAGATTGTTAGCTCAAGATTTTCCTCAGTTGCAGTGTTTGCAAAAACAAACTTGCATGCTTTTATTTGCAGATCCTGTACATCAGTCCAATTCAGCCTTTTTTTATCAAGCAGCTAACCAACCTTTGGCCCAGCAGGTAATTTAGTCTAACCCATGTACATGAGTTTAATTGTATGAATTTCACACTTAGATGAAGCTTTGTAAAAATTAGATTTCATGCTGATCTTTTTCGTTATTATTATGTTACATTTTGCGTGTTTCTTGTTTTGGGTTTAACTGAGTGATCTTGAGCTTTCTGATATTATCAGATTGAAGGGATCATTAACAGCATATACCAAAATTTGGTCAAAAATAATAGCACAAGTGGAAAATAAATCTCTGTATGCGGATAAAACTTTCTTTGAAAGATACTTATTTATCATTCAGTTGGAAAGTTTGCTCAGTTAACCTTGGATCATCACAACTTTTGTATGGAGAAGAATTTTTTGCATCAAGCATCACTTTTAAAATCCCAAAATTTTTTGTAATGTAGAATTTTCTCAAGATTATTGTAAAATGTATCTCAATACTGTTGTTTATAGAACATGCAAGCCACAGAAACTAGCTGGAGTTACACTCAGTTGCACTGTCCAGGTATGATTGTTGTTAGTGTTATGTCATTTGCCTATTAAAAGGAGACAGAAAGTGGTATTGTTTGGGTAATGTTGGCACTCTTGACATGCTTGTCGTCATGGGTTGAAAGGACTTGATTGTCTACTTGACTTGCAGAGGCACTGCTGGTTTCAGTCAGAGTAAAAATTACAAATCTATAAATATTAGTATCTAAGACTGCTGTTTTGGATTAGTATGGCAATAAGAAGTTCCAGTGATGAGCATTTACCTGTCACTAGCAAAAGACAGTTAGCACTGCATTTGATGATGCACTATTTTAATGTACTTTGCGTCTTGATGTTTCTAACAGTGGTATTCGACAGTAAGTAAATTACCTTCATTTTCACCGTACTTGAAATGCATTTTGATTTAACTGAAATGCTTTCCTACAGTGCAGAAATTTTTCCATACCATAATCCTGTGATAGTCAAAATTCGGCCCTCTACTAGTTTCTGTTTGGTCCATGGAACAACTTTGTAGTGTCAGACACAAGAGCTTTGTTGCAGTGATCATAGGCGCATCCACGGGGCTTGTTTCGCTATCATGTCAGACCACCGTGGGCCGTGGTACGCAGCATAACACGCCGATCAAACATCGAACGCTGGCATAGCGTGTCTCGTAATTGTTCGACTGAACAGTGCGGGTGGTTTGGCACAGGTGCAGCATTGTCCTTTTGATGTTGGATAGCTTTGTTACGAAGCAACTGCATCGCAGCCTTGTCCAAATGCTGCCTACGTAATAGTTTGAAACAATCTGCAATGATCAGGGGTGTACTGAAACTAGTTTTTTGCTGCCGATATTCGAATTCCTCATTTTGCAAGGTGCGACTGTTAGCCGGAGAAATGGTCATGCGTTTTGTTTCAAAAACAGCTTTATTGTTATAAACAGTTGACGACATTCCATGCTGCGCAACATAGTCTAGTGGCCAAATCCCAGATTTTTGGAGAATCTTGCAATACCGTCTGTACAAAGTTTTTTTGCTGTTTCCATACTTCCAAGGTGTGCTCTTTAAGAATCTGAATGGTGCCACTCTGTCATCCTTGGGCAACCCCCCAATATGCAAATTAAGGCCGCCATTACGGAAAATCCTTCTTTCGTCAATATCTCAGTCATTATGCATGGTATCAAAACAATTTTGGTGTTTATCCCCATGTTTTTAGGGGTAAAGAATAAGATTAAGCCATTTCAGTAAAGATTCCACCTTTATTTTTTGCTGAATAGGCATATTGAGACAGTCATTACTGCTAATGATTCCCAACTTTGCACAAGCTGGGTCAGTCCTGAGCAGGAATCACGGCCTTGCCACATTTGTTCAAGAGCGTTTGGAATGGACACTAGTCGATCAGTCTCCAGAGAAATCACAGGCTGAGTGGTCATACGTAGATGTCGCAGGATATAAGATCATTAATGTCTACAAACCTCCACCGTCGTGACTCACACCAACGGCCGTCCCGACATTACCAGTCTGTATGCTGGCGACTTCAACTGCCAACATGTCAACTGGGCCTACAGCACAACATCTCCTGATGGTGAGAAACCAGCCTCCTGGGCAACATCCAACAACCTTGCGCTGCTGCAAGAGCCAAAGGAAGTAGCTCGTTTCTCCTCTCATCGATGGAACGTCGGCGCAAACCCGGACCTGACCTTCGGGAGTGTCGGCTAGGACAACCGACTGCTTGGCAGACGCGTTCTAGGAAATTCCCGCGATCACGACACCGACCCTCATAACGCCACCGAAGCAAAAAGTTCTTGCCAACAGCGATCCGGTGAAATGTTGGAACTCTCGCAAGGATGGTTGGAAGCGTTTTTGCTTTCTTACAAGAAAATCCGTTGAGAGATTGCCACCTCCGGACAAAACAAACATCGAGAAGGCCTACCAGGAACTATGTGGGAGCCCATTATTTGTGGCTGAATAATGTATCCCCCTTGGCCGTCGCAAGAATTATGTGCCATGTTGGGACAAAGAGTACGAGACTTCTTATCGCTCCTTTCTCCAAGCCCCAGTGAGGACTGACTCTAATAGAGCCGCCTCGTCCCTACTTTTACGGTTCGACGATAAGAAAGCAGGAGCGATGGGAAGAAGCTGTCAATTCCACTGACATCTCGCACTCCAGCCGCAAGGCGTGGAGCACCATCACCAAACTTTTAAAAACGACCTCTACCCGCGTTGTAATATTCAAATGAGGCGCAACCGTCTGACGAGTGTCCTGGCTTACCACCCTTTTCATCACGTTCCTCGTGAACCCGTTGACGAAATCTTCCTCAGTTCCTTGGTTCAGCCAAAGGATAACACAGCCATCCAGTATTTGTACCTCTGATTTTTTAATCAGACGTTGGGACAAAGTCACCTGCAGCTTCGTCTTCAGCGTGGATTTCGTAGCTATATGGATCCAAGGGGCGATGCAAGTCAGACGTTTTCTTATCTTATGCCCATCTTTTGCGTCCGAAGTGATGCGTGATGGCTTCTTTTTTTTTCATGACTCATCACCTCCCGCTTTCCACTGTGATCGGACATGTTCGCGATATCTTGAACGATCCTGCTGCAGGTGTCCGTACTGTATGCCCATCGTTTCATGGTTTCGGGCTTCAGGGTTATGCTTATGATTTCGTTTGGGCCATTTCCGTAATGCATGAAGGTTGTCTCTATCCAGATGTCAGACTCCAAGAAAAACCAAGCAATGAACATAACAACCGGGATCCACCACCAACTTTTCGGCTGTTGTACACTTGAGGGGAGGATATTTTCAATGCGTTTTCATATTAAAGTAGGCCTATAAATTTTTCTCTGCTGAAAATTTATTACAGTAGTGCAAATATAAATGTCTAACCAGCCTACAAGCTACAATAAGAGGTGGATCGGGAGGGGACTAAAATTGATCCCTTCCCTGATAGATGTTTATTGCGCTCTAACAGTGAGAATTACCTCTATTTTCGGCAAAATTCAATCAAGCCTATTCAACCAAGCGTATCTGTATGCAGAAGCTTCTGCGTCTTGCTAAAAATTACTTCTAAATCACATTCGATCAACTCATTCTCACTTTCAATGATAAGAATGCTTTTATTTGCTGAGAACAGGTTTATTGCATCAGCATTTTTCTCAAAACTTTATCTACGGCTTTGGCGATTACCCTTTGCGAAGTCATTTGAAGAGTCGTTTTTGCCAGGCCGCCGTTGCTGATCCTTTACAAAACGGCGGTCCTTATTTATATATTTTTGCACACAGTATTGCAGTTATCAATACTTCAATGGTTTAATGTGATTATTTACTCATTAAACACGTTTAGACTCAACGATTATTATGATACTATGTGCAGTAATTGAGATATGAACGAAAACGTTATTTTCAGTAATGACTGTCTCAATATGCCTATTCAGCAAAAAATAAAGGTGGAATCTTTACTGAAATGGCTTAATCTTATTCTTTACCCCTAAAAACATGGGGATAGATACCAAAATTATTTTGATACCATGCATAGTGACTGAGATATTGACGAAAGAAGGATTTTCCGTAATGGCGGCCTTAATTTGCATTTTGGGGGGTTGCCCAAGGATGACAGAGTGGCATCATTCAGATTCTTAAAGAGCACTTCTTGGAGGTATGGAAACAGCAAAAAAACTTTGTACAGACGGTATTGCAATGTTCTCCAAAAATCTGGGGTTTGGCAACCGGACTAACAAGTCTTCTACTACCTCGAAATTCATTTTTATATCGCGCTGCAAAAAAACAGAATAAGTCAACTCGATCGTTCTTTTCTGCAGCGATTTCACGAGTATTTTTTAATGATCTTCAATCCCTGTAGAGAGCGCTCCACAGACACAGTTGCGCACCGAACTTAGCATCAATTTGATAAGTATATTTACATTTCGATAAACTTTCGAAGGAGCTTTCATCAGTGCTCAATCCAAACTGTCGGGCTGAGTACAAAACGCAGCTTCGTTGTGTCCACCTTGTGTACCCCGTTTGTAACCGTGCGAAACGCGGTCCGAAGGAGATACACGTCATTTTGGCATGCTGTGACTCTTTGTTAAGTTTGCCCAAAATATTTGGGAGCAAAACTTGCAAGTGAAATGCTCAACTGAATAATTAAATCAATGCAAGAAACCGGTTAATGTAGTGGTGCAAGTTTTAGCATATTCGCTGACACCTGCATCACTAAAAATCGGATTCACACTCGAAAAGCGCAACAAAATTTTTTGCTCCTTGTTGGAGTCGACGTATACCTGCAGAATTCTCGCTGCCGTATTGCTGACTTTTCGACAAGCCATGTGTTTTTATTTTGCCACATATGCGATCACCGGCTTCATCGCACGAGCAACAAGTGATTGTGATGTAATAAATATGCTGTGTCGAACAACGAATGCAAAACTTTGCCGAGGTAACCTGGTCATCGTTCCTTGTGAGTTTAGACGATGCGACGGGTATCATTGTCTAAACAGCTAATTTGCACTAGGCTGCTAGCCATGTTTAATTGGGTTTTAGGACACCAAACCTGTAGAAAACCTTATTTTATTCTGAAAAGTAATATCAAAAGCCGCATGTTCTATAACAGACATCCTTTAACCAAGGTAGATGCGCCACTGGGAGTGATGACAGTTTCAACCAGCGGACTTGTGCGAGACTTGAAAAGAGTTGTAAAGCAGAATGGTGACCAAAAGTATTTTCCCATGAAATTTGTTTGTGCAAGATCATGAATTTGTATTCATTACCACCATGTTGTCTTTATGTTGTATTATCTTAGCGCACCGTCTGATTTTGAAAGGTGCGGCCGTTTGACTTTTGATGGCCCAGTGATGCACCCCTCTGAAACGTTTGCCCACCACTGAATTAAGGCAAATCAAAAGCGTCGAGAAATTGTTCAGTGTTTGCATACTTCGGTTGTTTTTCAGTTCAACAAGCAACTGCTGGTGTGCCAATAAATGTGAACCATTCATCGAGAAGTAATATGGTGAGAATGCTTGTGACCTGTGTTTTATTTGGCAAAAATCTGCTGTTCAAGATTATAGATCTAAACCTTACCTTTTGATACTATTAGTGTTAAACCAACCCGTGGCGTTGTGGTCAGGGTGTCCGCTTCCGTGCTGGTAGGTCTGGAGTTCACTTCAGACGGGGTGTCACCAGGAATTTGTAAATTGGTGCTGTAGCCTTCGTGCTTGGCGCGCAATGTAAAGAAGCTGCGGGGAAAGTCTCCAGTCCGTTCGGACACGAGAGATGCAACCCTCCGCGAAGTCGACCGTCTTGGCTTGCCTTGCAGTCGGAACATCTCGGAGAACGAATGCGTTTGTCTGAGGCACACACACAACATCTGCGAAACCCTAAAAAGATTTATTCTTTACAACACTGCTTTGACAAAACAGCGGGAGGGCAAATGACCTTACATCGCGAATGTTGTTTTCCGAATTGTACAAAATCATGGCGAACAAAGTTACTTTGGCAGGTTTTAGTGGGGGGATCGTCCCAGTCGCCCCCCCCCTGGATCCGCCACTGTAAATCCATTCAATGTTAATGCAATTGGTGATGGCTGTCCAGTTCACCAAACGTCACTGCTGTAAAAAGTAAATTGACCGAAACGCAAGATAATTGGGCTCTAAAAATTTTATTCAATGTCATTCTGCACTTAACTTCTGGCAACAGGTGAATACCCAAAATTTAAGAGACTAGTGTACAACTCATTTCTGTGTATAGCACAACATATTGCTGTGAATTTTTTTCTCCGTAATGAAGTTCGTAAAATCCAACCATCGTGCAACCCTAAAAAATTAACACTTGGGAGCATAAATTTGCACAGCTTTAACAACGTACTGTCCACAATTTTGGGGACTAGAAAATCAAACAAAAACTTAATATTGACAATTACTATACATCATTTAATGTAAAACTTGCATTCTTTACCGTATTTGTATTGACACTACAAACTGGTTTTGCGGCTCGCTAGTGTTTTTGGTTTTCTACAAATGACTCTTCCGTTGAACAAGCTTGCCCATCCCTGGTTTATAATATGTGTAAAGGAACATGAGTGAAAGAGAAGCATTGCTGCCAACAAAGTGAATTTTTGCAACCAATGCTCCCTCTATTAAGGTGAGCAAATGTGCAGGACCACCAGACCATTTGCCATTTTGACTAACTGAACTTNATTTTACTTATAACTTAATTTGAAACATTTTGACTAATTTAANCCCGAAACCCGACCCGAAAAGCCCGGCCCGCCATACAACTCTGATACAGCTTTTTCTGTGGACCACTTGCACTCTTGNACTGTNCTTTCCCACTGAAGCCCACGATGTGCTAAACAAGCTTTGTCAAGTCGTCCACGGGTTTATTGAAAAAAAGTAGCAAACCGGTGCCTGGCTTGTATCAAATGTCCAGGGTCGTCAGAAAACCAAAATTCAAACTTTGTTGCTTGTCAGCAGCGATTATGTTCTTTGCAGCCAGCAAACGAGTACTCACTGTCGCAAACCGGTCACCTTCTTCAATCTCCACCCCTGTCAAGTAAGCGTTGTTTCAAGGTTCCGGATCGGGTGTATTGATTTTATAATTGCTTTTGATTGTTCGCAAACAATATATGCCGATTATGCTGGTGCATATGAAAAATAGCGCGTGTCAATATGAGCGTCTGTGTCTTGACTGCCTTTGTACCATAATTAAGAATTGAGGATTTCAATTCCGGGCGGCTGAGGTGAAGTGGACGAAGCAGTTTTGAGTTGATCGCCACGCATCTTCTCGTGCTAGCTAGTTTTCTATTGCTTCAAGACAGTAAAAGTATGAACCAGTCGCAGAAAGCTATTAGGTTTTAATGGTTTTAGTTTTGATTCTTGTCATTTTGCAAGCCAGCAGATGTTTATCAATGCGGCATCGTGCGGATTTTTTGCATGTTATTTTGAGAAAAGAAAACGGCTTTTCAGTTTGCCGTGCCGACCTTACTTTGTCGGGGCAGGTTTTGTCCACTGAGGGTTGTTTCAAGCTTAAACCACTGTATTTCTATGCCACTGTTTTTGCGCACACCGGTGCGATCAGTTTTTGGTGACGTGTTTCCCAGACAAAACAGGTATGGAGGTTTAAGTAAGAATGCGTATCGGGTAGCATGGAAAACATAAGCGTTAATTGGAGGCCTTAAATACATTTCAATTTGCAGCTCCGCTGTACACGGAAAAAACAAACAATCTTGTGAACAACAGCTGCGGAAGTTTGCCTTATTCGGACGGATATCCGTTCGGTAACTCGGATGTAGCTGGAAACGAGATCTACTTGGGCCAACCTGTTCTGCACACACTTCAACCTCCCGAGCAAATTCCTAACGTCAGCGCTTTTCCCGCCACCACGACGCCACATACGGCAGTGCCGAGCCTCAACATCGTTTCCAATGGTAACGCGGAATTTTCACTCTTCTGCCGATCATACGCTGTGAAGTGTATAGGTCTTGTGTCAGGGTTGGTAGATACTTCGTCAGCGCAATGGCCAGGCGAGCTCTCATGAACGGCCAGAACTTTGAGCTTAAGGTTTAATTTTATAAACAAATATTTTCGTTAACACAGTTACATGAACCGTCGCAAATACCTAGTCGAAATATACTAGAGACCAACCAGTTGAGTGATCTCACTATGTCCAACAACCTACCATCAACTTACTATACTGCCCAGCTAATCAGCGTGAGCTTCAGTTATTGCGTTCAGGAAATAAACTGCAGATTCTTTAGAATTTGGATCTCCGAACGTTCTTGTCCGAAGGCCACATAAGCTATTACACCACAGTTCGAGGGCCGGACATCTTATACGGATTGTGATTGTTTTGGAATATGTTGCATTCTACCAAATCAATAGTTTTTTCAAAAATATAATATTTTTTCATTATTGACAAAATATCTTATCGCGTTGATAAAATAGCTTCGCGGGCCGGATTTGGCCCGCGGATCACAGTTTGGAGACCCCTGCATTAGAAGATCGATCGATTGATTGATTACATAATTATTATCGTTATGCGTCGTTAACTATCTCTATTCTTTGGGTTTTGAATGTTGAACTGGGTAATTTCAACTGTCAGGAAGGGAAGCATGCTTGTGAGAATGCACATGGAGACATTTCAAGTATTTGAATTCCGGAATGTTGTACCACATGCAAATTCGGCCAAATTTTCAGAAATCTCAAAAAAAGGCCAAACAAAATATTTGCGGCCAAACCACTTCTGAAAACTGCCAGATTTTCGCAATTTGGCCACAGAAGGACAAGTTCCCAACCCTGCCTTGCCTATTTCAGTGGTATTTCAAAGAGAATCAAACGCCGTAGTTTGGATGTTGTAGTAATGTACTATCACTGCTGCACTTTTCCACCACGTGCTTTAGCTCCGCAATAAAAACAGATCTAAATATCTTGTCGGTTTTATTCCACGTATGCAGATGGCCTCGCTTATATTCTCTATTGCAGTGGTTCTTAACGTTTTCTTTACCACGCCTCCCTTAAGTCACTTGACCTTTGTTTCAAGCCCTCCCTGGCTATAAGTAAGTTGTAAAAGCAAGTGTATTGTTTGGAAATTTGCTGATCAAACTTTCAATGTTGTACAGCGCTTAAGGGCTCGCGCCCCCTGGAGATATATTTACGCCCGCCCAACGGTTAAGAAGCACTGCTCTATTGTGTCGTATGTTGTGTAATTCGATGCAGCTTTTCTGTGCAGGTAGGCGTGATGCGTTTGAAGCCCAGCCGGTTGCCGCTGCTTCGGATGAGAAAGTAAAACGTGCGCCAGTTGTTTCTGCGCCTCAAAGGAGCCGCGGTAAAGTCCTAGGTACGTCATTTTGTCAAAGCTTTTCAGTGTATGATTTTAGTTGCCTTGCTATTTCGTTCGTTTGTTGGTTCCGTTTACAGACTTACCCTTTTTCATCGTCATGGAACATCGCAGTGACTTAAACGTTTTGTTAAACCATTACATTTCTTCACTGCATCATCAAGTACGAATGTAATAATTTTTTTAATTGAAAAAATTATCGGATGCTTCAGCTAGCCTTCAATGAAATAATTAAACCAACGTTGTTGTCTAAATATTTGTCCCAATGCGAGGATTAAAGAACAGATGTCTCGCCATGTGGGTGCAAAATGTCACTACCCGCATGTTCGCCCCATTGAAAATTCAACAAAATGTTTAGCAACGATTGCTTCATTACCAACAGAAAGCTCTTGCCTCATAGGATTGACGCATAGAACTGCTCGCTTCTCGCTGTTTTCGAACTTTTTTCCCAGCAAGTTTCACCGCAAACTTTGTTTTGTCTTTTGTGTCAAGATGGCGAAGATGAAGACGGTGATGATGATGATGTCTCCGACGACAATAACGTCGAATGCGATGATCCTTCCAAAGATCCCTCCTGGTCAGAATCGGATGAAGAAGAGGAGGAAGACGACGATTTCTTCGCTGATCTTTCCGGATCTGACGAAGATTACGTTGTGGCCAAGCGACGCCGCAAAAGCACTTCAAAGAAGCCGAGGAAGAAAGATCAAAGGAGGTCGCGCCGCGTTACCAGGAGCAGCTCAAAGGTAGAAACTAACGAAAGTAAACGCGTTTTTGTTTATTAGTGCACTGAATGTAACTGCGGTTTTAGAAATTAGAGCAGGACGGAGAAAACGTTATCAGTGATACCTGTGTTGGTGTCGTGCAGGTCCCCAGCCAGGTTTTAAGGTTTGGAGAGGCAACATACATTTTTGGTGGGGCAAGGTTTTTTATCTTATTGTGTGTTTAAAACAAATTATTCTGGTAACCACAAAATTCGGGGGGCAATGACCCCGAATGCCCCGCCGTGTGTCGTGTGTTGTCCATGTCTTCGTTTCTATAAGGTTCTAAGAGACTTTGCTGTAAAAGATGTAAATGAAGTCGTTAACTCGCTCAATACTTAGCTCTGTTTAATAGTAACTTTCCGGTTGCCAGATTTTTATTCAGTGTTAATCGGCCACAAATGTGGACCCAGCCACTAAGGTTACGGGGGGTGATTCAGTAACATTGGTAGTCAAGTCTCGTAACGGCTGGATGATGCTTACTTTGCAACACTGCTGTGACAAAGCAATAGACGACAAAATAGCCTTATATCGCGAATGCTGTTTTTCGAATTACGCAAAATCANGGCGAATAAAGTTACTTCGTAGGTTCTAAGGGGGAGAAGGGGGCAATCGCGCCCGTCTGGATCCGCCCCTGATCGGCCGTGTATAAACGTGGCACCTAAACACCCCATCGTGGACTCGCTTGCTCGCAGACGAGTACGAACAAGCGACAAACCCGTTCGTCGCGTCACGGCTCGACGAAGAACGACGACCTCGAGGAGGAGGACGACTTGGAGGTGCTGCCGATAAAAGGCGGACAGCCGTCCTTGTCCAGCGACAGCGCTGACGACCAGGCCTACGCGCCGACCGTGCGCAAGGGGTCCAGGGCGGCTGCTGCGAGACCTGTTGCCAGGTCGACGCGGCGACCCGCTGTTCAAGCGATTCAAATTCAACCCGGTCCCGATAAATTAACGGACGACAGTCCCATTGAAGAAATCACTCTGCACGAAGGGCAACCGCTCACTAACCTGAGCAAGGCGTCGAAATGTGCCAACGATTCGGAAGCGATCATTTCTGTCCAGGTAAGGTGCATTGACAGTTCATGATGATTGCACTCGTGTTGTTCAGCAGAAATCCTGTAAATTCGCTGGTATTCAAAACCAAACACAAAGCCGGCTGTTGATTTACGATTTATATCCGGCCAAGCCGGTTGCCGGGCAACGCACGCTTACACACTGTGAGCTCCTTTTTCCTACCAAATCTTCTTGAGCCATCCGACGGTTGGTGTGCTGTACCGGTGTCACGCTAAGTGGACGTTTTGCGAAATAATGAAATAATTCGTTCGGTGAAAACTTCGTACGCGGATATGCTGCAGCAAAATATTCGAATCTGGCGTTCTTGCCATTGTCATTGGGAAGTCACATTCAGCAGAGTGGAAAATGTAAAGCAGTGTTCAAACTGTAGCGTCGTGCTGGGGCTAGAGCAGACCGAAGGGCGCTGTGCTATTAAGCGTGCTAAAGCGAATTCATTGTGCAATGATGGCTATGCCCTTATCGTGGAATAGCGTTTCCAATAACAATCTACGCCGCTTGCAATGAGGTCCTTCGAAACCGTGTGTAAGAAGGATTTTTCTTATTGTTTAGACCACTACCTTTTTTTGATTTTTTGACAATTTGAATGAAAATACTGAATACTGTTGATGTCGTTTCTTAATTTGGAATTGAATTTTCAATCTAAAACAAATGCAGCAGCTAGCTTGTTTAGCTGATTCAAGGATACAGCTATTCACAAAAAATGCCAACAGTGGATCTGAGTTGTGCTAGTCTCTTGTGTACAAGCTTTTGAAAAATGTCTTTGACTCCTTAAAACAGATCAGTCATGTTTTCGTGACTTGTCTATCAAGCATGCCCATTCGTGCAGCACAGTTTTGATTTTTTCGCCCGTTTGACTGCTTGCATAAAATGACTTATTGCTTTCGTCAAGCAAAAAGACTGTTCACAATGACGCACGAGGCACTGATGAGTAGTAGCACCAGCAAGTATTAACACTTGCTACAATCAATGTAAAATGAATTAAGCTTCTGTCCTTATGGTAACAGTGGCACGCCAAGAGCAAGAAAGTGTGAAGCAAGTTGTGAGACCAACAAAATCCATGCAGTTTTTTATTTCCGTCAGTGCCCTTTGTGAGTTATTAATCAATGGTTACACTGATTATTCTGCTATAACAATGAAACATGTTCAAACTTAAAAACAAATTTAACAAAACGCGAAAGTTCTAGCCGATCTCATGTACTGCAAATATATTTATAACGAGTGAAAACCAGGTAGTTGCAAAAACACTTACATATTTTGGTATCAGGACAATTGGCAACTGACAACCGCACAACAGCCCCTGTGAAATGTAGTTGTAAGTATGGTTTCTTGGTCAGTACACCCATCCGTCTAGCGTGTATGCCAAAGCCAAAGGTGCAACACTTTTCTATGTTATGGCTTGCCATGGTTCGTTACATGGGTTTCTGAGGACGACCGCGGCAGTGCTTAATAAATAACGACTTGGTAGTCAGAGCTAACCATGGCAACGAAATATTCAAACAGTGTATCTGTTTTTAAAAGACTCTTTGAAAGACAATCGCACTTCCACGCCAGGAGTTTTAGGTTATTCGGTATGTTTTGTTTAATCTATCGTAATTGCTCAGTGAAAAAATACTGGCATGACAGTTTTTTGCGGGGCAACGGCAATTGTCTGGTTGGTAGTTGTTCCAGTAGGCATTTGTGCTAGTTGGCAGTTATCCAGTTAACAGCTGCTCTAAAACCATAAATTTTAACAATAAAAACTGTTTGAACATCAAGTTTGCTTAAGCATCAGTTCGAAAGTACGGTAACTTAAGCTTTATTAAAAAACAGTAATTGTTAAATTGACAGACTGAAACTGTCTACTACACTTCATCACTGGAATATAATAGATATACGGCAGGTATAGTAGATCTCTTGAAAAAATTACCGTGGGCTATTTATATTGTCGATAAGGTAATGTGCAGAAAAGTTACAATTCCTCAAAGTCAGTTCACATTTTTATGTAATGCTAAGCGCTTCCACTTAATCTCAAAAACCGATAAAGCGGAAGGTCGTGTTTTTTTTTAATCCGTGCGCACTTCTCATCTAAAGGAAGCAACGCTAACAGGTTCTTACTGGCATGGGATTTTTCGATCTGACATTGTGCAANCCAGTCGGAGATTTCTGGGTGGAGTCGGATTCATAAGAACACTAGGAGTCGGTGTCGGATTTTTTAATCTGATTCCGACTCCGGAAGCCCAGTTGAATTATTTTTTACATCGCACTCCTAAGTTAGGAATCCTAACTCGTGCCTGGTGAAATTGTGCGATTTCTTTTAAAACTTTTATTGAAACAGAGAATGGTTGCTGTGCACCACGGGGAAAACTCTAGAAGCAACGTAAACTACCGTTCTGCGACCTGTAACTTTAACAGCCGGAGTCAATCGCAGTTAACTTTTGCGCAGGTACAAAATCTAGTGGCTGCATGTTGCACTGGGCGTTGCGCTTTTTTCTGGCTTACTTTGTCTAGTCACAGGTGAGGGAAAGTGACGCTCATATTCATCAATGCGGCGATAAAATTCTGTATAGATACTGCAACATCAGTGGTTGTCTTTGACAAAATGTGTTTGGTGTTGATTGTTGCACATAAAGAAAATTGTTACATCAGCGATATAGATGCGTGAATTTATGTTAAATTATGCCAGGTGTTTTTTTGTGCAGTGGCACTCCGAGAATGTTAAGCAACTATAACCTTAAATGAGTTAGCAATTAAAGCTCGTGATATCATGTTGTGGACTTAGAACCTTACAGCGTGGTTGCGATCGCAGGAAAGTGCAATCGCGAATGTTCTTGTGAATGAACGAAAATGAAAATATGCGTTGGTGTTCTGGTAAATGAATGAAAATGAAAAAATGCGTGAATGTTCTTGTGAATAAACGAAAGTGAAAAAATGCGTGGATGTTCTTGTGAATAAATGAAAGTGAAAAAATGCGTGGATGTTGTTGTGAATGAATGAAAATGAAAAAATGCGCGAATGTTCTTGTGAATGAATGAAAATGAAAAAACGCGTGAATGTTCTTGTGAATGAATGAAAATGAAAAAATGCGCGAATGTTCTTGTGCATGAATGAAAATGAAAAAATGCGCGAATGTTCTTGTGAATGAATGAAAATGAAAAAATGCGTGAATGTTCTGGTAAATGAATGAAAATGAATATGCGTGAATGTTCTTGTGAATGAGTGAAAATGAAAAAATGCGTGAATGTTCTTGTGAATGAGTGAAAATGAAAAAATGCGTGAATGTTCTCGTGAATGAGTGAAAATGAAAAAATGCGTGAATGTTCTTGTGCATGAATGAAAATGAAAATGCGTGAATGTTCTTGTGAATGAACGAAAACGAAAAAATGCGCGAATGTTCTTGTGAATTAGTGAAAATGAAAATATGCGTGAATGTTCTTGTGAATGAGTGAAAACGAAAATATTCTTATGCCGTAGAAAGAGCAGCGCTGGGCGGCGAAACCGGAAGTGCACTCCTTCGTTGTCGAACGTGAATCCGCCGAAGCAATCATGCGTATCCCGAATGAGGACAACGGAGAGGAGCATTGCATCTGGGAAGTACAGACCTCGTTGCTGCGAAAGTACACCCGTGTAAAAGGTACAAATGTAAGTGGATCAACAAGCTTGACTGATTTGTCGCTTACGCTAGTTATTGCTGGTAGTTAACGGTGAAAAAATACTTCGCAAACTGCTCTGCTTTCGGAACCTCAATATCCTTGTCGTGTGCATAAAGAGACACAGGCGTTAGAAGCTGAAGTTTTTTTGCAGCTTCTTAATCATCAGGTGTACTACTGTAACTGCCGGATTTCTCGTCGTTTCTGTCGCGTGTAAACATTCATCTTATTTTTTAATATCAGACGAATTAACCCGTTTCTTGGCACCAAGCGCCTGCGAGTGCAAAGCGATGATTTGTCGTCGTTGCTGCTTTAGCGTGCGAAGCGTAACGTGTTGTTTGAACTGCTTCCGTGCGAATGCCAAGTCCCTGGCGCTTGTCGCTGCTGCTGCTGCTACATGTCTTGTTGTCGTGCAGCACTTCCAAGCAACTTCGAGCTACCTTGGCAATTTCGGTGACGTCAGAGACCGTTTTCTTCCCTTGACCGTTCAGCGAACGAAAAGGAGCGAAGTCAAGCTTGTGCGGTTGCTGGGAGTTGGCCAGAGGTGCGACAACGCTCGTAAAGATAGCTTTGTGCCTGCGTGACACTTCACTCGTTTGGCAAATGCGAGAACCTCAAGAGTCCGTGGCGGTACATAACCTTAAATTAACAGGAAACAATGCTTATAAGAAAGCAGTTGTTTGCAGATACTCTGTCAACACGGCACGGGATATCAATCTCTTGTCATAGTTATCGCCTTTTTTGAAGTAGTCGTGGTTTCCAAAAGTTATGTGCTTATGTCGCATTGATCACGTTGGTAAAGCAAGACAAATATTTTAGTCTTCCAAAGAGCAACGCGTTAATGCGAAAGCAAAAAAAAAACTTTACCAGTGTATTTTTGGACTTCGAAAAACCGATAGCTGAATTATGGCCGTTTTCAGTTTTGTCATGCCAATGATTGAATCGAACTGTTGCGCTTGTTCCTTGGTACAACGGCTTAAAATGTGCGATGGCGTTAAACACCTAACTGAACCGTTCGCATTCGAATTCGTCTGCAAATCGTGTGAAATAGTTAAACCTTTCACACTTAATCTAGAAATAAATATCACTGTTGTAGCTTTCCGCGCAGCCACATTGAGCGCCACCGTCGGCTTATCTTCATGATTTTCTTTCAGTGCGGTGTCAGGTGTCAGTGAAACATCAGAGCAAAGTCCGGTGAGTGAGATCAACGTGATAGATGCGTAATTTCTCGCGATTTCCGCCTTGAAAATTATTCATGCAATTCGCTTTCATCGAGCAGGCTAAAAAGAAGAGAGGTCGACCCCGTGGGACTGCCAGAAGCGTCAGCAAACCAAGACCTGCTAAGCGTAAGTTTGGTCGATAANTGAGCCGGGCGTTCAGCTTACTGTTTGTATCCAGTCGCGCTGAACATCGGTGCTACTCTAATCAATGAACTTTAACCTCNTTTTTTCTGCTTGAATCTCTTCCGTGACTTTGAACCTGATTGCCGTTCATTGGCGTTGCATGAACATTACTGACCGTTTCCATGCGCGGCATGCACGGATTAAATCCGTGGATATGTTCCAGTTCGTTATTGCAGACGCGCTTCGTAAGGTTTAAAAACCTTAAAAACCGAAGTAAAAAAAAACAAGTTTTTTTTTTTTTTTTTTTTTTTTGTTCGGCGCAGGAGCGTCGAGGAAGAGGCGTAGAGGTCGCGGGAAAAGACAAGACGCGGCGCCGGTTGAAAACGACGAAGTGTACGTTGCGTGGTTTTATCTTGGGTTGAACTTCTTGCCCAGTAGCGGAAAAAGTCGTCAGTGTGTGATATGAACTGCATGCTGCGTAAATCACTTACGCGTCTGATTGCGGCTATCTCAATCACTGTAGCGCGTCAGTTCAAAGGAGTGAGTGGATTGCAGATAGTTAAGTTTCTTCTGGTTTGTATAATCAAGTCACAAGCTCACAGTTAACTTCACGCGAGTCTGGCTCCGACTAAATACTGCTTTGAAGCTACTGGCTGCGTTGACTAAAATAACTTGTGACGTAAGTCCTGGACCTTCCAACCTTGAAGGTGCGGTCTTGCAAGCCTGGTTTGTTTGCCCTTGCACATTGCAGAATGAGTGCTCGTCCGAGTCGCACGACATATAGCGTTTTTTCTGTGCCATTCGTGCGTTTCTTTAAGCAATAAAAACCTGTTTCGCAGTAATCTCTTTGGTTTTTGCTCAATATGTGTGTTCAGCTGCCTGGTGGTGGTCTTAAGCGAAGGGCCTGTCTTCTGCGGATTTCAAAAGGCGTGCCGTTTCATTATCTGTGGTTACGGTGCTTATCGGCAGTTCTTAAGCATCAGTTACGCAGTTTTACCTCAGACGGCTCTTATTTTAATCTTATTTTCAGAGTTAAACCAAACGACGCATCAGTCGAAGATGTCTCCGCGTTGCCTGGACTTGAAGAACGCCCGCCGTCGTGTGCGATTGTCAAAGACTACGTTCGGGTAGGCAGCTTGAAGTCCGCGTGACCGTCGCGAAGCAATACGTTGTTGTTATCGAACGCGTTGTTGCTTGCAGGAGATGTTGACGACTCTGTCGCTCGAAAAAGACCGCGCTGATGTCGAAGGTGAGCGGAGCGTTTGGCTGCAAAGTGCGCTCCGAAGCTTTTTCGGCCTTGTTCGCAGTGTTCCCTCTAAGAAAATTTTATACTGAGCAAATGTTTGTTTCAGCGCGCATGCAGCAGCGCAACCATGTAGACACACAAACAGTGAAACGTATAAGTGTTAAATGGGCTATTCAATATAGGCATATATATACTGTATATACACGATATTAAATTTAGAATGTTCGAAGTGCGCGAGAATGAGATTTAATTGCGCAAACAGTCTTGCGGTACTCGCACCTTAAAGGGAACATTGCTTGCTCGTCCATCGTCCCCCGTTTTCTTAACTTGGATATTTGCGCTGACTGACTGCCACAAGCAAATGAATGGATGACCTCGGTTCGCCGGAGCAGAGCTGACGCTGTTGCTTGGAACTTCACAGGTGAAGCGGCTCTTGGAGCGCAACTGAACAGCCTCCAGCAGCGTTTGCTCGACGACAGCAAGCTGGATCCGGATTACTTGGTACGCGGCAAATATCCTTAAACGCGTCTTTGTGCGAGACTTTACTCGAGCCGTGTGTTACGCTTGGTGCAAATGCGCTTGAACATCGTGCGGCGCACCTTTCTACTTCTTGTTGACATTTGTTTTTTTTCAGTCGTTTTCGGGTCATAGACCGAAATGTTTTTGAAATGGTCGAAAAAAATTAAGTAATTTCAGTCCGAAAGTCGAAAAATATAGGCTCATGAACACTGTGACGGCGATTTTAATACAACTATGAGACAAATGACCGAAATGTCTCAGCGAAAGAAAAAACAGGTCGACATTGCCTCAGTCCCCTCAGCATTCCCCCCCGCACCGGGTATGGTTTTGATGTTTTCAGGCTTGCCTTTGTCAGTATTCTCTCATGGTCGTGGAAAAATGCAACGACGACCGCGACTGCCAGGCCCTGCTCGCTGCCGACCGTGTTTCCGCCGACCGAGCGATCTCCTTCCTGAACAAAGGTACGAGACTCGGTTCCGGTTTTGTGCATATCTATTCGATGTTTGTCGCTCGCGCAACATGTTGCAGATCAGTAGTTCTTAACGTTTTTTTCGCCCATTCCCCCCACCTTATCACCTCAAATCCTGATCGCTCGTGTTTTCGGTGATACGTAAACCTGATGATTAAAAAAGTGCAATCCGTTTCAGTTAAGAAGCATAAAACGCCGATTTCTTGGTTTAAACAAGCTTTGGACCCACACCACGGCGGCAATGCCTCATAAACATCAAAATGTTGGGAAACACTGCTGTAGATGGAAGAGCAAAGCGCGACTTTGTCTTCCGCCGAAAGGGCTGGTTTCTTTCACACCCTGTCTTGCGAAGCAGTCCGCTGATCAATTCCAGAATCTGTCTGGCGACTAATAAAGCGAAACACGGTAAAATCTGCCCAGATCGACAATCGCTTTCGCGTGCTTTGCGCAACAAATTGCCATCGAACATGTCGTACAAGTTAATATCCTGACATTTGTGGACACGTTTGGGGGCAAAACTCGTAAGTGCTGCCGTTTCGCGCTCGCCTTATGTTCGCTGGACTCAACGGCGTCTTCGTCGATGTTCAGAAGACGAGGACGGAGCAAGAGTCAAGTTCTTCGTCTGCCAAAGTGTGGGCGAGCGGAGCAAGATGTGGCACACGATACACAACTACAAAGCCGACATTTTGTCAAAATGCAAGGTCAAGCTTCTGGTTAGTGTTACTGTGTCTCGTATTAACTGAGATATTGCCCTCAGCAATACTTGGTCAAGAAAACCTTTTTTCGACGCTGGCGTTGTTTGCCGCACCTCTTCTTATTTGCCGATCAGCCAGTTGACACCTGCTTGACAGTGATGCTGAAGATGCTCGGTCTTCAATTCACTGATGTTTTTTTTCGCTGCGTTCAGTCCATTAACCCCCCTTATTTCGTGCCTGCGTTTGGCCTTGCTTCCCGTATGACGTTGTGAACGTCGTGTGCCAGGGTTGTTGTAAAAAAAAACGACCCAAAAAAAACCACCTGGGTTTTTCTAAAAAAGCCCACTTAAAAAAAACAATAAAACCCAGCAAAAAACACTTTATTTTTTCTTTGAAAAAATCTACTAAGAAGTAAAAAGTAAAATAGGCAGGACACTTGTACAGTTAACTTTAACTTTTTTTAATCGAACAAAACGAACAGCAATGAAACTTGAAGGATTTGAAAAAAAATTGAACAGTTTGTAATGGTTATCTTCTCAGCTCTGCGCAATCAGTATATTTTAAACAATATTGCTGCCTTATGTGCATCTATCAACTCTTTCTGATTTTGGACTACACCAAATCATGTTGAAAAAAAACACTCTAAAAACCAGGGGTCACCAATGTGGTGCCCAGGTCGCCCGCATAGGCCAAGCAGGTTGTCTGTGGGCGTAGGCGTAACCAAATGGCATGACCCCTAAAGTTCTAGCATTTCTTGTCGTTTTGCGCTTTGAGAGGTGTTGTCCCAAACAAAATACTGTTGCTCGCTGAAAGTCAAAATACTTGGCTCAAAAAGAAATTTTCAGGCTGGCTACGCTACTGTCCGCAGGCCTGCTCTAAAAATAACGTTATCACGATCAGTGTCTTCACATTGCGGAATATCTTAATTGTTAATACTGAAACACTTAAAGGTAAATTGAGCAACATTTTTATTTCAGAAGCGTGCATCAAACTGGTAGCTCTTTGCATTAATCGGCACGTAAGAAGTAGCTCT
>JGI24158J21664_10002788_pt1 | contig 21515 bp, 9 predicted proteins | sample Ectturendosymbi3_FD_21664 | JGI IMG/M metagenome (IMG submission 21664)
TAAGGGAGTTTTTATTCTAGTATTCAATGAGTTGTGCTGTGGAGTGATTTGTTTACGGCACAGGTCTCTCTCACTGATGCTGCCATGTGCATGAATTTAGCAAATGAGTCTTGGTTCAACACAGTGATATCGTACTTTATTTTATATTCACTGTGATTTTCTATTGTGCAAACACAACTGCATTGCGTATGTCTGACTGGAAATTTTCGGAAAGGGGTCGTTAGGTTAAATTGGGTTGCAAAATGGGTCACCGCATGAAAAAGGTTGAAAACCACTGATTTAGAGGTTCTACGCATTTTCACTCAAAAAATGTTGGTGAGCCAATTGAATATTCGAGGTATTTGCTGTTGCCATGCTTCAATAAATTTGTTTTGACTCAGAAAAATTTTAATTGTTTTGTTCGTTACGAAACAATACCAACCCTTCTGTGTATGGATAGGAGGTGATGCCCTGGTGAAGGTGCCATGTTCTGGTCTCCTACCTAGTATTGAAGTAGGCCTATGTTATTTGAGAACGTGGAGAAGAGGCGAATCATTACTGTTTATTTTGAAGCTCAGTCTGCTGCTCGCTGGTGCTCACTTGTCTGACCCAAATAGTTGGTGTCTTATCTTGTGTGCAAGTTCATCGATATTTGGGCTCAGGGTCTGAGCTACTGAATGAAGGTGTTTATCAGTAAGACGACTCCTGCGTGTTTTGTTTAACTTCATGAAAGAGAACAGTTGTTTGCGCACAGGTATGTGCTGCCATGGCCTGTCAAACACTGAGAGCGTCTGAGCAGCTTGGATGTGCAGCTTGGGCATTATTGGGAATGAAGCGTGCAAACTCAGCAGCGCCCACAGAATCGTTTTTTGTATGTCACTTCAGTGTGTCACTACATTGAAGCTCGATCAGCTCCATTTGCATGTGTGAGGGTGCACTTTCCACAAAAACTGCAAATGGGTTACTAAGCAGCTGGAACCAGCTTTTCATCGAGAAATCGGCGTTTGAAGTCGACTCCAAGTAGGCTGAGTTTTTCTGCAAACGTTGCACGGGGGACACGGCGGGAGAGACTTGCATGCTCTGTATTGCCCTTGCCGCAGGGGAAATGGCTGAAGTTTCTTTGCCGCATCTGCATCTCCCACAGGCTCAGCTTAATATTTAATTTCCTGACTGTGGTGTACATGTCTAAGATGATGCGCCCCGGACCCTGCAGCTGCAGGTTCAGTGAATGAGTGGTAAGAGCTACTCGAAGTTCTGTATTGTCTTTCCCTTTGTTTTCTATGAACTGACAGTACTCCTCACGTAAACATGTACTCTGCCTCCCATCTGGCCTGAAACCCTTTTATCAAAGTCCACCTTCCGTTTCAGGGGTCGGCAACCTATGCAGCCCTGATCACACCTTTATCAAGATCGGATATTTTGCTGTTAGCTGTTTTCTTTTATATAAAAACGCTGAAATCACCAAGGCATCAAATGCACATACTTCAACTTGCAATACCTGATACATCTGCCATCATCTCCAGGTTTCGTTGCAACATTAGTTTTGTGCATCGTTATTCCTTCATATCTTAACTAAGTCAAAACGCAATGAAGTTTCGAAGACTGATTAAATAGGGTGACACAAGATATAATGGCAAGCTTTTGCTGAAGGCGAACAAGCTGTGCGAGCTGTATTTTAAACGTCTGGTGAATGAAATCTCTGCTGTTCCAAAAGCAAGAACTTCATGATTTAACGTCAGGTCTCTTTTTCCTCCTTGATTCATTCTTCATTTATTCTGATTAAAAAATAAACTTCTTTCTAATTTTGCAAGCTTTTTCATCCTTTTTGCCTTGCCCGTATCTTTATTGTCTAAAATTCTAAACAACCAGCATTGTAATTAAATATAAGTACATTGGTATGCGTGAAAGGAGTGATTTTTATCACATTTGGCACTGTTCTTTGAATTTAAATCAAACCTGCTCCTGATTGTATGGCAGACCACATTGTAACGCATACATAATTTTTGTGTGCATAGTCATTAACTTTTGTAGTATTTTCAAGTAAACGCCGAGTGTCCTTTAACGCAATCCAATTCAAACATCAAAATATTTTTCAAAATTGTTTCGAAATTGATGCACAAATATGCACGACAAGAGAGGTAGTGAAACTTTAGAAGCAAGTAACAAAATTATCGATTCTAGTAAAGAAATTGCACCTTATGGAAACATTCGTGTCGGAAGGATTTTTTACAGGGGAGTCAATAGTGGATTTTCCAAGGGGTGGCCAAAAGGATTTTTTCTAGGGGGAGACAACAGTGGTGAAATGTCATGTTACCAATTCGAAACTAAGATATANATAATTTCCTACAAAAACGTTAATAAGAAATACCAAATTTGAAAATACAGAAGATCGCCAAACTCCCCCTGCTCCTTTTCGACGCTCATGTGCGGAAGTAAATGGTAGTGATGGAGTCTTAAGAATTAGTCTAGATCTCGAGACATTTGTTTTAAGACTAGTTTTTGTAGGTCTCGGTCTCGATGGTCTCAGGACTGGTCGCGGTTTCAATCTCGAAGGTCACAGGTCTTGGTGTAGAGCCTTTTGTCTCTAGATTTGGAATGCTCTATGAACATGGCTTGTTATACCCCTAGCAGCTTAAACTGTTTATTGCTAACTGCTGTACCTATCATAGAAGGCAACACCAGAAAATAGGCAAAAATGTTCGAATTTAAATTACCTTCGTGATGTGGACCATGAGTTTGCGGCAAATACATAAATAAAAAGTAAAGCTCGCAAGTACCAGCGCCTTTTTTCGGATTGCATGAATTTCTGCAAAAGTTGAACAAACTGGTGGCGAAGTCTTACGGCAGTAGGCATCGTGTCACATGTCACATACCACCTGATATGGTTTCAGATCTCGAGTCTCAGCCTCGAGTATCGGTATCAGGTTTTTGACAAAGCCTCGGTCTAAACCAGGGGTCACCAAACGTTTTGAAACTACGAGCTATTTCTTGTGTACCAAATAATGCGAGGGGCTACTAGCTTGATACACACTTCTGGAGTAAAATTTTTGCTCAATTTACCTTCAATTGTTTTATTATTGATATTCGTTAATGTGAAGACATTGATCATGCTAATGTTATTTTTGGAACAGGCCCGCAGGCGACCTACTTGGTCTTTGCGGGCGACCTGGTGCCCACGGGCACCACATTGGTGACCCCTGGTCTAAACGTTTTAACCAAGAACCGATGTTAGGTTTTCACTAAAGGCTTAGGTTACGGTCCCAGAGGTACGAAATCGCCTACATCACTGGCAAGTAGAGCAGAACTGGCCTATGCTCATTTCACGCATAGACTAATATAGTGACAGTGACAATGAAAGCACTGGCTCACTGAACAACAGAAATAAGTTCTTTGGATTTTAAATCTGGTTTGTGATGTGTTCTTTTAGTAAGAAAATTTCTATACATCATCGAAGACAAGCGAGATCACGAGTTCTTGCCCTTCCATCGCTCCATGGTTGGCTTATTTCGGGAAAGAGTGGTCTAAGACTCGCATCCACACTACGTCCTATTTGTAGATGTGATTCTTTTGTGCTTTTGTTGAAGGCTGAGACTCCGAATCAGCTTCAGGTTTCAGCTTACTGATTCGTAAAATGCTTTTCGAGAAATAATATAAACTGGACAGATTTGAAGAGAGTTCAGGGATGAGACTTTGTAAAGAGATTGTACAGAATATTCGATAGCAATTAATATTACAAGTAAACCCTGCTAGTAAAGAAAGTTGATGTGCCGAATTATCGTTCTAGTTCAGCAGCTCGGCACGTATAAACTGATATTGCTTGAGCTTTTGCCTTACATTGAATAAAACGGTTGTATACGTTGTTGGTTATGACCAGTACAACAAATGTTCGTGTGACAGGTATTTCCTACAAGCAAAGAGATTTTAGCTCAATAGCGAGTTTCAAATGGGCCACATGTTTAATTGAAAAGGTGGTGTAATCTTTTCCGAAGTTTCGTCCAAGTCGGGCCTTTGAGGTTTTGAGAGATAAATGATTCTGAAAATATTTTTGGTGTCAACAACCTCGATCATAGATAGCTTACTTTTTGTCACTTCGAAACAAGCAAGGCAAGTCTGCTTCTGGAAGCCAAGTGACCACGCGCAGTAGTAGCACGTACACCAAATACCAGTTTCCTAAACTCAAATCAAAATACATGCTAAAGGTGTGCAGTCACAATATTTGAATTTTGAACGTTATTGGCAACACTGGTGATTGTTTGCTTAGTTTTTCAGTGCGTATAAGTTACAGCTGTGAAAGTAATCGAGATAATAACTAGCCAAAATTTTCCGAGAATGCGATCAAACAATTTACGGCTCTCTGAACGCTCATTGATGGTTAGGTTCAAGTCCTTGCCATTATTATCTCTTGCTTCGACACTGCCGCGGTCACGCTTCACAAATCCGTAATGGTTCAGCGAGTCACACTTGAGAACGTGACTTCCATCACCTCAGCAGCTATGCAAGGCGAAACTGACTTCTGACAGAAATTTTGAACTTGTGGAATCACATTCGGAATTCGATTTTGGTCCAAAAAAATCCATGTAGTGATTAAGAGACATTCAAAAATTTTTTTCGTTTTCACGAGAGTTACATTTTTAATATGCTGCCTTTGCCCAAGCACTTGTTAGTAACAAACGCGAAAAATCACACCAGGGTAGTTGCAAGCCCGTATTCACCTTTAATTTTTTACCGCATCCTTTCACGTGAGGCCGGAGTAGAAAAGCGTTCAGTTTGCACAGTCGTGATGATGTTGGAAATTCTGAATTGTCTGTGGGTCGAGCAAATCCCTACACATTTGAATTCTGAAAAAACTTTGCAAGTGCAAAAGTTATGAAGCTGGAATGGTCGTTATATTGTGTGTATAAGAACTTGTAAATTTGATATCGCTAAAGAATAATATCACTTGGATATGCAGTTGATGCTGAGATATTCCGCATCAGAGTTGTGAACTCAGACCGGCAAGCATTGTGGAAACAGCAGTGATGTGCACAATGATTGCCTCCGACAATTGCAGTTAGCTTGGAAATATAAACGACCCTTGACCTTCCAAATCAGGGGTTCTCAACCGGGGGTAAATTTACCTCCTCGGGGTAAATTTAATGATGTTGATGTTTCAATACCTTNTTTTTTCTACAGCGCTAGTGAGTAAATAAAAACAGGGGTAAATTTTATGTTAGGAAGCTGACAAGGGGTAAACGGGAGAAAAAAGCTTGAGAACCCCTGTTCCAAATAATTGGTTCTTAACCTGAGATTTGTGAATTACTAAGGCGTCCGTGAATGTGATTTAAGGGTCCATGAATGTCATTCAAAGGGTTCATGGGTTAATAGGCGTTGCAGTCATTTCTATTACTACTACGACGATTAAGACCTAATGTCAAATATTTACTGCAACGTTTCTTCCTGAAGGGTCCGTAACCTCTATTATGATGTATTAGGGGTCCCTGACCCACAAATGTTTAAGAAACGCTGTTCTAAAATATTGGTACGGGAGTGAGAACCAGTGCTCACAGAGCCGCTTGCTACTAATATTTTTGACTGATTCCACAGAATCAACTGACACCTTCACCCTGAAAGGAATGGCAATAACCTCATTTTGCTATAGCCAGTGAGATCTTAGTCTTACGCTCTCGGATTAATGCTAGGATATAAAATATTAAGCATTGAACGAAAACTTACGAATCGAAAACGTAGTTACAGATGTGACTTAGAACACTGCACACCTTCAACCAATCAGTGCCGTAAAAATCCTGCATTCAAATTTTCCATAGGTAGCTGTTGAAATATACTGTCTGGTTTCAATCGGTGCGGTTGTGTACGTGGTGGCCATGAATTCAAGTTAGAACTGCTGGACCTGCTGCTAAGCGCTAATTCTGCAGTTGTACAAAAAACTTTCAAACAGCTGACCAACTGCTTTACTCGCCTATTTGATAACAACTACGCATGACACAACTATCCGAAATGCCTTTGTTACTGGTTTCATAAAAACGACTGTTACTGCTATAGATTTCTGAACGATTGAAATTAATATTCTTTTAATAGGATATCGAGTAAAACAAAATATGCGTCCATTGCACATAAAATCTGTCCANTACGATCTAGCAATGTACCTGTAGCAATTAATAAGCTTCCTACTGACTTGTTCATTCAAGATTAATACACATTAATGATTTTATACCTCAATCCCAATAAAGCGCGAATACACCTGCCGTTAGTTAAACTACCGATTTGCGGCACATCACTTCAGGCAATTTTTTCGCAAAAAGCTCGAGGTGGCTTGAAAGGCCATGGTGCACAGCTAGAGCAAACGAAAATCTGCGCTTGCAAAAAATCAGTGAATCGAATCGTGTTGCAGACGAAGCTTTAGTGATGACTTGCAACGACAGAAATTAAAACTAGCGAAATAAACTTCAAGATATGCTTTGCACCTTAATTTTATAAACCAAGCTCAGCTGCAAAATCCTGAACGCTTGTACAATGTACAATACCTGGTATAGGTACTGAGAAGTTGCCTGCAACAGTTTAGTTTTTACTATAATACAGCTTAAAATCAGACTGGATCAAGCGCAATGGGCTTGCGTTACTTGATGTGCAACTTCTTGCGTTTTTGACGTCACAAATGTTTCTTCTACTGTTCGTATCTGGCTTCGGCAATAAATTGAGTACAAAAGATGTTGAGATTTTTCAGCTCATCATTTTTTACTTTTCTTGTAACAAGCGATTTTGGGGTACTTTAAACCAGATGAATTTGGAAGAAAATTCTAATTATTTCAGTGTGTTGCTTTGACTTGACAAGTAGACCGAAAAGTAGAAGAGCAAGTTTCAGTATCATGAAAGCCTGATGACGGTCGCCAGAATCTGTAGCCGCTAGGGATGTTGTAGTAAATTCCATAATAACACACGGTTCGGTCAGTGAAGATTCGTACTTACTGATGAAAACTCTTTTTGAAGCAGCTTGAGTGTTACTTTAACACCCAACGTTTTGCCAAAATGACAATTTGAAACTGAGCTGTTTGCTTAGTTGTGGTGTTTGGGGGAAGTGGTTGACACCCCCTAAGTAAACTGGGGATGCTCCAAAATCTTGTTGATACCCATCAACAATAATTTTTGTGAGTGTGAGCCTAAGTTCACAACTGTCGCAAAGAGCAGTGAAGAAGTGGTAGAGCAAGTGGCGATCGCGCATATCAGTTAAAGCAATCGACAACTGTTGCATAAGATGTTTTTTTTCGGTTAAAAACGTCAGGATGCCTTGGTGGCCGTATGCCCCTTTCTCTAAAAAATACGAAAATGCATACGCCATATGCCCACGTATACCTTTGTTGATTACACCCCAAGTTGTAACATGAACTTCTGAACCTGGATGGGTTGTGAGAAGAGTTCGTGTTTTGAAATTCCAGTGGTTGTTGACTTCTCTCCGGATGACATACAACTTTACGCAGATAAGAGTTAGCGAGAGCTCTCAAAGTGAGAGAACATCGTTTGTTTTTACTGGACATATTGCTCCAAGCGGGTAGAAGAATTATGCCAGTAGAACTGTCTTTACTCCACAGCTGCACAATTTGGTGGTGAATTATTCCATTCTTTTTCGTGAGAACAATTCACTACTCGCTTTTATTCAATTTCACATTGTCCATACGGCATTAAAGAAGCCTAATCAATTTGCAGAGGCACCGATTATAAACAGCAGCATCAAACCTGGGGTTTTGCCCTCATATCTGTGGTTTTTATTGCCTTTCTGGCTTTCAGAGTTTTTCTTCTGAAGATCTGGGTTTTTCAAGATTTAACTGCGGAGCGGTGAGTTAAGACAGAGTATGAATGATTAGACATTATTTCTAATCTCATTTTTCTTTAGCTTGTTGTATCTACAGCAGATGCCTTAGTATTCATCGTAACTGATGAACAGGAAACCTATACCGTATAAACTATAAATATTAGCTGTAGGTGCAATGAGTGACAGAGATCCTAATGAAGCAAGCACAAAGAAAAAATTAAGTGGTACACGCAGCAATTTAAGGTAGAGTGGTTGGAAGATATCCAGATATCAAGATTGGCTACAGCAGGACAGCGGGAATGAAGACTTGCTTATAGTAAATGCTGTCAAATCACCCTTAGAAATGCAAACAAGTCCAAGTTACTGTTAAATAAAGATTCAGACAGAAACAGAAGTTCAGTAGCAAAGTTATCTATTCACTAGCACGTTTTGCAAACTGTAGATGCCCAGATAGTGGAAAGATTCACTTGGTTTTGTGTATCTTCCTACCTGGGGATTTCTTTTCAAATCTGGGGATTTTGATGAATCTATATGGGTTTCTTCAAAAAATCTCCTTGACAGCCCTGATTGTAAACCTAGCTTTAACGTCGATCCTTAACGCATGAGTCATAACCGACGAGATGAGTCACGGAAAGTCTTTTAAAGTAAAACAAACAACCTTTGCAAGATAGAACTTTATAACGTATAGTTTTCAAACAATAAAAACACATTATTAGCCACTAAGGAGCGCGCGTTCAGTTATTAATGTGGTTAATACTGCCATTTAGCACGATCAGAAACCCTTGTTTGATCTTTTTCAAAACTGTTACATCACATCGCGGTTTCGACTTAACACATAAATCAAAGTGAGATGAAAAAATAGCTATATTCTGTGATTAATACCTTTTTATGAAAAAACGTGTGTGGGTCACGGTGTCATCATTCGGAGCGATGGTGGGTCACGGCAGAACAAAGGTTAAGAACCAGTGCTCTAACCTATCAAGCTGCGTTTAGCGGATGAGGTGATTTTTAACGACTTAGCACACGACGGATATCGTACACTGGCAAGCAAGAAATGCATCGCGTATGTTTTCGTAATTTGTTTAACTCACCCGATTTTGCTCCAAGCAGCAACAGGCCAAGATTTGTCGTCTAAATTGTAAATGTGCATAGATGGAAAGCAGTATGCTTTACTTTAGTGGACACGAAACTCATAGGTGTTTTAAAATTACGCCCGATCCTTTCTTACCACCGGTGGCGAAGAAGTTGCAAGCATCAGCTTGTCATTGTCTTATTGACTGCTCGAGGAGTAGCAAAGTAATCCCGTTATTTGTGGTCTCAGGACTGACTTCTAAAACGCGCAAGCAGCTGATGCAGTCATGATCCTTGGGGCGCTTGCAGCTCGTAAGTAATTGGCAGAAAGCAGCAGCTGGTCACAATGCCATTTCGGCCAATTTGTTCTCAATGCGGGATGAACAAAGCGGTGCGCAGCAGCAGAATGATTCAGATGATCAGTGCTGCTTTTTCAAGCCACTACCAACACGCGGCCATGACGTTTCTGCGTCAAACTACCTTTGCTAGATGCGAATGATAGGAGAATGCGTGTGTTTCACTGCAGTCCTACTTACTCACCGGCTCGTCGCCACAGTAACGGTCTCGCTTGCTGTCGTCTCACGTTAGGAAGTTCTTGTAAATTCGTTAGCGCTAAGCCGGTAATCGGTTTGACAGCGCTGAAGCCGCATCTCTGTCACAAGTTTTTTGAGCTTTGGTACAGTGTAATTTACTTATTCTACTGCTTTTGTCTCGGCCAGAGCACAGATAGAAACAGTGATGGTTTAAGAAACTTGTGCGTAGAAAAACGAAGGTTGTTAGTTACAGATTTTGCTTTGTGTAAAGAACATTTCTGCTGTTGCTTTTGACATGGATAGTAACAGCAGTACAGCAAAGCCTACTGCCGATGAAGGTGAAGGAGCCCACCCTCCAAATTCTCCAACTGGTAGACATCGAATGGAAAACATATCCTCGTCCAAATCACCAAGAAGGCAGCACCGATTCATACACCTACAGGAGACCAGTCTCATCAAGCAGCCACATGAAACCGGCCATGAAGTCGTCACCCGAGCCCAAATTGCTTACGTGAATCCAGCTTATTTTCGGGATGTCGATGAATCGGATTCAAAACGGGATATTGTTCCTACGGTAAGTAGCCACTCGTTTTAATGGGAATTGTTGTCGGCTGAGGTGCAACACAAAGAAAGTAGCATACCAAACGCAAAATGTTCGAACTAGCGTTTTCAACTCCTACAGTAAAATTGCCATTTTCCGTTTTGTTTTATTTTAACTACACTTGGTTTGAGCTGGAAAACGCATTTGCTAGTTAGATGCCTGAGGTTTTTACATGTCAGTTGAAGAGAGGTGTTTCTCAGTGTGCTGTTTTGCATGGTATATAGGCGAAACAAAGAACTTGCTTTACCCCATCATGAAATTTAAAGCCGTGAAGAGGGCCGGTCTGGTTTTACTGCAATTTTTAGAAGAGGGTTTAAAAATTGGTGAGCGACCTGTCAGCTAACAAACCACTCAAAGTAAATTTATTGTGATGACACAAATCAACGTAGATGTGCAAATCGAAAATGTTTTCCAAGGCCAATGCCTGATTTAATTTTGCTGCGCACTTGCCACTTGCTCCTTTAAAATAATACTTTTTTATATTGTTATTTTAAGGGTTTAATGAAGCAGTGTTATTGCGAAAAACAAGGGTTACTGTCACAAAAAGTTGTTTACTGTTGTTGAAATTATAATTGTAACTGGTGTTGCGTATCTTCTAGCATAGGCATTGCGTTAAAACGCTGAGACAACTCCCAAATTGCAATATGTGTTTACGTGCACTCAAAAAGATTTCGTCCCGTGTAAAAAAGCCAAACATGCTAAGCTTTATATACTGTAGATATACACGCTGATGTGACGATGTTGCGCAATTGCGCAAATCCTTTTGCTTTTTCCAATCCACATTAATATTTTTTTGTGCTGTACAGTTTATGTTATTCCTGCTATATACAAATTCAGAATTTGACTATGTGCAATGAAAAAAATTCCCACATTTGTTGTTTAGAGAAATCAAAAACGCTACCGAGCATGAAGTGACGAACACTTCATGTATGTAGGTTTTGTGTCCGCGTTACATGAACGTATCATTCTGTTGCATTTTACGCAACATCATGTTGCATTTTACAGTCCATGCGTTCACTTTCCTGGCATTACTCAATGATAAATAAATTTGCATGGTTATAGAATGATTATACCCCTACCGCTGTCAGTAGTTGCACACAAAACGCGGGTTGTAAAGGACAAACACAGCATTTGAAATGATAGAATACAAAAGCTTGCATCAATTATCTTTCCGGTATATCAACAGTCTCGTAAGAAATCTGAAACTTCCGCTACCTTAACCAAGTTGTTTGGGAACTGATGGTAAAGCCGAATGTGTAACCTTCCAATGCTTGCCTGCATAACACATGTGTTTTGAAAAAGGGAGTTGCGTCCAAAGCTGTATACTTTTCAATGGCAAAGAGTCAGAAAAACGTTTTGGAAGCGAAACCCAATGCAGGCTATAATAATGTCACTTACTAATAACATAGTACAGTAAAAGCATGTTACTGCAGTTTAGCCAGAGTAGCAGGACATTCTACTTTAAGATAACATAATTTATTAGAGGAAAAAGTTAACCGGTTCTTGAAAGTTTTGTGGAGGTCCAACAGATACCAAAAGTAGGCCGCTTGTAGGCTTGGTAAATCCCCTGATATTAAATATAATTTGTTCGTGAGTTTTGTGACAATTTTTTCTTTATAATGGTTCGTCTTTCCAAAAACAATAGCATTTTTGCCACCCGCAGGCTCCACGTGAAATAGAAGTACCGTCATTTTTTCTCAACTTAAAGGGAAGTGTTTTATCGATTGATGCACTCCAACTTCACGATACGGGTGCAATACTGTATTCCTGGGATTGCATCCTTTGCTTATATTATAAGCTCCAAACTACAGCCCGCGGGCCAAATCCGGCCCGCGCAGCTATTCCATCCGGTCGCAAAGACATTTTGTCAATAATGAAAAATAATACATTTCAGAAACATTTTTGATTAGGTGGAATGTAACATACCCGAAACAATCACATTACGTAAGATGTCCGCCCCTTGAACTGTTGTGTAATAACTTGTGACCCTCTGACAAAAACGTTTTGGAGACCCCTGGCTTATAATAGACATGTTTCTTAGTTTATTCCATGAATCAAGCACAGCAATCATAAACAGCAATCAAAATAAATGACCAAGAGATTTAATGCAGGAATTCGAATGTGCGGTGCCGGCGTGCAATGCCGAATGCATTTTTTGAAGTATATGCTCATTTGGCAACAGTTATACTAGTAACACTTTGGAAGTTGATGTATATAAAATAATTAAATCGCCAGCCAGATCTTTGTCAAAGGGGTGGTGGCAGAGCTTTGTTACGAAAATTAATCACCTCAGTTGTGCTTGCCAGCACAACAGCAGATACATTGCTTACAAAAAGATTCATTACGCAAAAGTTAAAAACGATCCTTGATTGCTGCTATAGTAATCAGTTTCAACACAAGATGTTAAACAAATAGTTAAATTAATTAGTCGAGTATTCCAGACAAAGAGGAGCAGGAATATATCAAAATTCACAAATTCAAGATTTCTCAAGGCTTGTAGAAGGAAAGGTAATTTCAGCTTTTGAAAACTGCGAATGCGGTGCTCCCCTGCGAATGCGGTGAATTGCCCAACCGCTTAAATTTTATTATAGCGGTGAGAGGTCTATTCAGCACAAGTGCCAATTTACAACAGATTCAACAGACGCCAACAGGCTAAGGACCAATGCAAAGGACTGCCTTTCACCAAAATATCAAGGAATATATTGTTGACGGGCAGCGCGATATGCTGAAGGCCTTTTATACCCGTATAATGGTATTTTCCGTCGGCTAAATTAAGGGGAAGCTTAAACATTGTGCCGTTTTAATTCAGAGCTCTAGAGGTTATGTCGCAGAAAGAGCTTCCACCTGCAAACCCGAAGAAAGGACGCAGCGGTTCTGATGCAACAACGTGACTGACCTTGAAAGGTTGTGCACTACCATTTTTATCAATGAAGTAGTTACCATTTTGTGCCCTACATCACTCTTGATTCTGTTAAGATTAGTTACCTATCAACATACTTAGCCACCAGCCGTTAATTGTCATCCAATGAATTAGGTGTATAATTACAAACAATTTTTCGTGATTCTTTTGACATCGCAATTTTCCTTGGTGTTTTTTCTGGCTAAACTGCATCAGTTATGACTAAAAAATGAGTGATTTGAGCCTAGTTGCGGAAGGAATTAGATAAGCTCTTGCGAGACGTTACAATCTCTACCTGCACATGTACACTCCGAAGCCGATACTGTGTAAGACACCGCTTTGTATACAATCAGTGATTGGATTAAAAAATATCTTGGATAGGCCTCCTCTCTAGCTGCATGTTAAACAGTACACATACAGTGGTGTTCAAATTAATCGAATCATTAGCAAAAAACAGCCATAAATTGCTTTTGTTGTACTGTTGCTGTTTGAATTAAACCAAGGCTGTTTGTAATAAGCGATGTGATCACTTTCCTTCTTTAACTGTTCAACACGTTTTGGCACTGATTCCACACGTTTTGGAAGTATTGAGCAATATTTCGTCACGGAACCATATGTCAACAATAGCTCCAATGGGCTTGGTTAGGGTGGTGCAGTCGTTGCCCACTCGCCTTGTTTTGACAATTCTCCACAAGTTTTTGATGAGTTTGATGTCGGGGAGTTCCCAGGCCAATCAGCAATCTCGGTACCTTGCTCTTATGAAGTTGCTTCACTTTTTTTGTAGAATGACAGGAAGCCAAATCTTGCTTAAAGATATCCCCTCCAGCTATAAGCGTCCATTCCATTTCTCCAACCGCTTCTTGTCACGCCATCTCGCTTTATTTTTCCGGATTCATCATCCCTGTAATAGGGTAAAGTGATCCAACAACCTGGAAGTTCAAATAACCCAAGACATTTTCGTTTGGGGATGTTTAATGCTTTGGATGATGATGACCCTTTGTGATCTTCTACCCATAACTTCTGATTTGACAAAATTCCTGACCTTGCACCAAGCACGGGCTTTCGTCGAAAAATAAAACTTTTTTCCTACCTTCTGCACTCCATTATTTGTACATGTGCTTGTTAAGTTGCCATGTTATTATAATTAGGGCTGTTTATTTGTTTCATCTCATTTCTACATTTCACATGCACAGAGGCTAGTGGCATGCAGTTTTGCATATAGCAAAGTGAGAGATGACTTGTTAATTTTGCACAAGGCATTTAACGATTTGCAGGATCCATGAAATTCCAAGAACAAGTTTGCAACAACCAATATGAGCAGACTGGATCCAATCGCAATGCTTGAATTGATTGAGACAAGCAAATATGTGAAATGCCCTTAATCCTCAGCAACCTCATTTCATTAAGTTTAAGAGGCTCCATGATGGATTCGCGCTGGCTCAAATAGCAAAACGCTACTTGCTGCAAGTACAGCGTGGTAGGATTTTTCTGTGTGCCGACCAGTCATTTTGTTGCATGGGAAACCGTTTAGCTGTTGTAATCTAAGCGTAATTTAGACTCCCCACATTGGAAATTCATTATTACGTATGCCAGAAGCATTGCCCCAAATGTATGCTACCAACATGGCCATCATACCTGCTGTCCATTTAAGTTTATCTTACTACCTAGTGACATGCTTGCTTAGTTGCTTAGTAGTTTACACTAAATATTGTTGTGCAAAAACGAAAAACTGCAGATAAATTGAAAAAAGGGTCAGAGTGCTCATTAAAATTTGAAAAAGCAACCCCAGCTGGAGAACCGTTTGCGTCGAACAAAATGGAAACATTCCGAAGCCTGGCAACACTGCGCGGTGTTTTGCTGTTGTTTTATTGATTGCACTTGTGGAAACGTGAGTACATGATAGTCTCTAAAGTGTTCCACTTACTAGCCCTTTACCTTTCCCTCGTTCTTCGCATGATGTGGGTGCTATACCAACAGTAAGATTATGACAAGGTATATTGTGATGGCAGATACACTCGTTCCTATGAATAACAGGCATACGTTTTGTCCCTAAGTTGTGAACTGAATGCTCGAATAAGCAAATGACAGTAAAGCAGTCACATACAAAACAATTGGATTGCATCCAAAACAACAGCTTGTGTAATCTAATTTTTGCACGTTTACTGTTCTTGGTTGGTTATTTTGTGCTATTTCATGCGTAAACAAAAACTTATGTTTGCACCGTTTCACAAGTGAGAACCATCAGCTTACTTTTGTCGGTCGAAAAGCAACTCCAGCTTTGCTTACGAATAAAATTTATTCGAAAGAAGGGGAAGGTCTATGTTCTGTTTCATGTGGGGTAGAAGCGATTTTTGCAACAGTCGTGCTGAAAACCCACACCCGGTAATTCACCACACGCAGGTGGCAATCAACTATTGCGGCGCAAGCAATTTAATTCAACACGCGAAAGTTCCAGGTGATGATATGTAACTTCATTTTAATGTTTCCGCAATGGCTAGCTAGGCAGTCTAACCTCATGTTTGTATTCTCATAATTCGATAATGTTAATTCATCTTACCCTGTCTACTACAGAGTTGAAAGAGATTCATTTGCAATGTCATATCTCTTCAATCAAGGAAAACGTGAAATTTTTGATATCCGTAAGTGCCAAAGGCCCCTTCTTAGAAGACGCAAATAATATATTATTTTCACCCTGTGGTGTTGGGAATTTGGTAACGCATCGGAGTGTTGTACTTTCATCACTTTGTTTGAAATACGCGTTTCAGTAAGATCAGGGCTTATTTATAAGGACATTAATATCTCATGAGATAATGGCAGTCAAAATAAAAAGTTTCCGAAAACTGCCAGTTGCATTTCTTGTAGCATATTGTGAAATGTTTCCCTCATTGTTTCAGACTAGAGAGGACGAGCAAAGCGCCCTTAGACGGCGAATACGGCTTTTTTCAATACACGGAAGCATTATTGAGTTATTGCTTCATGTAGTTTTCAGAACAAGGGGAGATAGTTGCATTGTGATAAAAATTCAGGTTACATGACGTGTAGTTTGACTTTGCAGTTGCGCACGTCATTTTCCGTTAATTTGGTTTCCTCCAGCGAATTTCAGTAATTTAACCCCTTTTCATAAAGACACCCGCCAACGCTTTGATCCACGTTGGTTCTAATGATCTGAAGCAGCGTCTTGTTTCACTCAATACGGAATGGACGATAAGAAAGAACACCATCACGTAATTGAAAACCTCAATCGAATTTGGTTCGATGCGAAATAAAAGTACAACGTGATGAATTTAAAAAATGGTATTTTGCACGCTTTTGTTGCTTTGTATTAAAAAAACAATGCAAATTGCTTTGTCACCGCACAACACGAGGCTGCGAGGTTTTAACTTCATTATACTCCTTTCAAAGGCATTTGCACGTCACTTTGAGATACTTTTTTGATGCTGTTTACCAATTTGAAGTGCAATTTATGCGGGGCACCAACAAAGAACACAAAAGATAACGACGATTCACAAAATGCGAAGCACTTCGTAGAACAGTAGTTATTCTAAAAGGTGCATTAAAAGATAGTACATAGTCTGAGGAACTCACGGGAAAGTCGTCTGCCACCTCTTTAAATGTAATGTAGTTACCCGTTTCCATGCTTCGTCATGTGATACCTAAAAATTGTCTTGTTTGTCATATTTTGTTAATTTTTCAACCCCAAAGCATTTCCACATATGACTGTAATTTGTTGACTGAAGCATGCCGCATGTTTGTTTTGATAAGTGCTGCGCACTTCTTTCTTGCGCAGCACCACTACTTCAGGTATACCTTGCCTGATTCACCTTTTACTTACAAGTTCAGCATCATCAAAATGTGATTGAAAGCTTTGTAAAAATAACACCGGTATAAGAATTGCCACAGGCATCCGGCGCATAGCGAACGTTTGACAAGGATCATCGAGGGCAAACGCCCTAAAGAGATTATCTGCTTTGTGCTGGCCTCCACGCTACGTGGTTCAACGAAAACGATTCACCAGCAAAGTGAAGCAAAATTTTATTGCTGCTTATCTAAGTGCGTCTTAGACATCTTTTCAAACTTCCGCTGCGCTGCAGGCTCCGCACTTACGTAATTCACAACCCGGTTGACTGTGCGATGTAGAGGAACAGGAATGATTAATTCGTAGAACTACTCATACAGATAATTGAACTTGAAGGCATACGGCAGTTCCGGAAAGATGCCACAGCAAAATTGATGTGGTATAAATTGTTTCTGATGTATCCTGCGGAGCTTTCAAGAAATAATTATTGTAAAATCGTTGACAATACAAGTGGCGTAACGAGGGAGAGGGCAAGTGGGGGCGCAATTCCCCGGGCTCAGAGTCACTGTGGGGCGCCAAATCACTAAATCACTGCGGGGGGCTTCAAAGTCCCGACAATGTCACAAGTACTTTCTTCATTGCAATACATTTGCTTCCGAAAGACCTCAGTTTCGAACATTGGGGCTCCAAACTTGTTTCTTGTCCCGCGCACCGTCTAACCTCGTTACGCCCCTGAGTACAAGCAACAACCACAGACTGACGTTAACGCAGCCCCTTCAAGGCGTGAACATGGGTCACACAGAGCTTTCGCACCACGCATCAGCTGGCCTTTAACGCTCTTGTCAGTAACTTTCTTTATCAGATCAAGAGCTAAACATGGCAAAAAAGCAGCAGCTGGTCACAATGCCATTTTATATTATGGTTGCGAAGCTGATCAAGGTGAACACAACAAAATACTCAGAACAAAAAATTTATGGAATGAAAATAAGAGTTTAGCTTCCACTTTATACCCACTCTAAATATCTCTAAGCTGTTAGCGCATGTAAACCTGAAAAATTGGTCTTTTTCTATATCTTATTTTCCTTCATCGCTTACCCACACTCTTGTTGGGATCGCTGCTGCGGTGATAAGAGTCACTGTCCTAGATTCCGGCGACGACCTCAATCATCCTTGGATGGGATTTAACCTGGGCCTCGAAAAAGCTTCTTGTGTCAATGTTGAACACACCATCGCAAATTTTAACATCGTTTTCTTTTGCCTTGTCTTCGACTGCGAGTTTAAGAAAATGAGACATACAATGATATCCTGACATATAGCGCCTTGTAAGACTGCGAAACGTTTCTGAAAATTTAAGAAGCAGAGTTTGTGCACTTTCGAAACTCAATTTTAAATACCATGAAAACAGTTCTACTATTTCCACAGTCCTCGCCACTGAGGCTTATTGCAGACTTGTACTTGTTGTCTGACTAGCCTTGCAACACCTTCTTACGTGCATTATTTGTCAGCATAATGTTATGAAAAAATGCAATCAGAGCCTTAACCTTTACCGTACCGTTGTTGTTCCTACTCTCAATCGATTTGCTTTGTGCACAAAAAAGAACNGTTGAGGTGTCAGTCTTTGACCATTTGGCCGATCGGCCACCCACTTATATTCTTAGTGGAGGTTACTTTTCAGCGCAAGATTGACATGAGGTAAGAAATTTAAGTTGATTCCCTTTCGTTTTGCCGTCGACAGAGAAGGCGGTTTTCTTCCACTTCTGGCCCTAGATATTTCTACCCCAACTACGCGAAGAATTCTATGCTGATATGATTGTTTGATTGAAGACTGGCATTAGTTTCTTTCATGGAACGAAAAAGAGTAAGAAATATGCTGTTGTGGAAAGTGCAGATGAGAAAACCGTTAAAACGTCTTGCTGCTCTTATCCTCCTATAACGCTCTCGGTTCATTAGGGTCCAAGTGTGGTTTACTGTGTTATTCTCGCAACCCAGTTGACGCTTACTGCAGCTGCGTTACGTGGTATTTGTATACACCAGTGGTTGGCAAAATAAGGCCCGCTAAATCTTTTCAATACTTTACGCAATACAGAGAAATAAGAAGAGAAGGAAACATGACGTGGCGGGTTTCCCTTTGTTTTTCTAGTGTAGCGGTTCACCACTACCGCTTATCACCTGTCTTGTATTTCAAACACAAATATATTGACTTTCGTGTCTACTCAGCTGTAGTTCTACCTTTTGGTTAGGTGTAAACCAGTAGTGTTCTTATAATGACTTGCATAAGTTTCTTTTAAAACTCGTTTGCCTCTCAGTTTGGTGAAAACATTAATGTGTGGCACCTCGTTTGAAAAATTCACCCACTACTGGTATACACTTAGGTGTCGTGCTTTATTTTCAGAAACGTTGTTTTGAGATGGTTCATCACCACACATTTGCTCACATTGGGAGTGCTTTGCGAACAAACCAATGCCATACAAAATCCATAAAAACTAGCACCACATTAAAGTAGACTTCGTCACCACAACACTCATTTGCCGTGAAAAAAGTCAAATAATGTCTTTTCAAAAAACCAACAAATTTTTAAACGTCTGTAATGGTGTAAATTTGTTTCTTTTACTTACTGCTGTATTTCATGCATTTTGCCATGAAGTGATTTAAAGAAGTTCGTATTAAAAACCAAATGAGAAAATACTGAGAAAATACCTAATAAATTCCTGATTTTCATACGTATCTGAAAAATTAAGTTCAATTCAACGAAACAGCAAGCAAGACTAAATCGGGTGCAGCAATGGCTGGCTGTTAACGAATAACATGGCAATGCAGCTGCACAGGGAAGGTAGGTTGTAAAGTGTGTAGCATCCATAGTGGTTGTTAAGGATCCTGGACCTTACCAAACTGTACACCTGTTAAAGTGGGCACAAAAAACGTGTGTACTGCGAAAAGCGCTTCTCGCGAATTCGCAAAGCACAGTTTTTATGAAGTTGATTCAATGTTTCAACTGTGTGCAGCGTACATGTATGCTGAATGGCAAATTGTTTCAATGAAACGAAACAGGAACAACCGAAAATGAGCTTCTGTTGCGCAGCCGTTAATGATAAGATCGGAACGAGACTTATCCGGGAGGTGCACCTCCCGGATGGACCGAAAATGTAAAGTCGACCGTGGACAGTAGAAACTATCAAGCTTAAGAAGTTGATATCGAAGTATGACTTCAGAAAATTTGATTGCATGTTTAAAGATTTTTCCTGAAGCTTTTTAGGTTTCACCCTTTCCGGGAGTCTGGTTAACAACGCATGCGGCCGGCTGCTTTGAAAATTAATAAACTTTGAGAAACCACTCCAGCACGAGCAAATAGAGTGCATTGGCGTTTTAACAGGAACCTCCAATAGACACGAGAGACATTTCATGCAGCGATCAAACGCCGCATGTAAAAAATGTAATGAAGCTTGCATGACGACTGAAAACCAGCAAGATTGCAAGAAGTTCACTTTTCTGTACGCAAGCTTATTATCAAAGCCAGAAAAGTAATTGGAACTGGATACTGAAAGTATCGTGTTGCAACAGAAGATGGTTTTAAACTCAGTCTGACAACCTTGTTAACATCTCCGGCTCAATGGTACAATTGGTTGAGCCAATTGCCACCAAAGTTGGGAGACCGCGTGCGGTTCCCGCTCTGGCCATACCAAAGACATGTAAGCGCCATAGTTCAATGAGCAGCCTCATGCTTTGATAGGTGTGTGCAAAGAAACGTTGACGTACAGTGCTACTATAGTGGATATATATGTGCTTTACTGCGTTGTTTTTTCCAATCCATGTGTGCAAATATCATCATCTCGTTGTTATCCCTCCAGTCACTAATACGCCCCAAGGCATTTGGACTTATCAACCTGCCGCAATGCTTTGCCCCTTTCGTTCAGAACACACGTTTCTAGAGACACGTTTCTAGAGACACGTTTCTAGAGACACGTTTCTAGAGACTTATACATCGTTCATTCCAGAGGTAATTTTCATTCCAGCTTGATAGCAAGCACCAAGAGTGCATATTGAAGGCACTGTTAAGAGGATGAAACCAGCACCAGATCGTATGCCAAAAGCGAACAACTGATCTTGCATCTTCTATCATCAGTGACGTCCTAGTCTGATACGGCTGACTGGCTAGCGAACACATTCACTATAAAGGGTTGTAACAGAATACACTCTTTTCGGTGTGCAGCCTCCACGAAGAACGGTTTTGGCTTAATGCTGTTGGCCCGGACACAAATTTGTGAATATAAAAACATTGAATTAATGGCAGTTGAAACAGACCCCTTCCATTTTGAGGCAATTCTTGTACAATGTTAAAACCTGATTAAACATCTAACGAAGCATGCAAAAATTAAATTCATTGCGAAATTTCTCAAGCTGGGGCTCTTACGAAATTGGGTGCTAAATTCGAAAAAACAATACTCATATTTTAGTTGCTTGTCCATGAAACTCTGGGTGACTGCCACAAATTTGCAGTAACATGTTGATAGTCCTGTAACTCCGACCTGAGTATAAAAAATTGTTTTACGCAGGACGGTTTGTTGGGAATCTCGCCAAAGTTCAGTAAATAAAAGAGTAAATTTGAAAAGAATCTGAAGAAAAAAATATCAAGAGTGGATTTCTTTGATCGGCATCGGCCAAGTTTAATGGCATGGCATGGTATCGGTACGACGGTACATACCTAGTTCTGACTGCTGCCAGCTGTTGCAGTTGACGACATCGCCTTGAACTACTGAGGCAAGCACAAGCGAAAGATGGCAATTCGGGGCATTAACTAACAGGAAAGCAACCAGCAGCAATAGAGCTTCCTCACT
>JGI24158J21664_10002789_pt1 | contig 21515 bp, 14 predicted proteins | sample Ectturendosymbi3_FD_21664 | JGI IMG/M metagenome (IMG submission 21664)
CAGCATTTCAACAGATCAGCATGTACCCCTTCAGCATTTCAACAGATGCACATGTACCCTAAGATTTCCTATGACAATACATTTTATCATGATTATTCATTAATATATTTAACAATAAGCGCATAATGATTTTTGAAAATAATAGTAGCTGACATATGTGTAAATATTTGGAAAAAAATTATATGCAAATATATTTTGCTCTTCTGCTGATAACCTTAAATGTACCCCTTCAGATAGGCAAATGTACCCCTGGGGGTGCATTACCCCAGGTTGGGAACCCCTGGTATCTAGGAACGGTTAGAACTAAGAGCATTTATGTAGAAATGATGTGAAGGAATGTTGTAAACACATCGCTGGGCAGGAGCGAGTTCCTTTTTGAAGAGCCATAGCTTGAGAGTTGCTCCATTTTCAAAAAAGGAGCTCGCTCCTTTTCCAACTTTCAAACGCTCCTCGCCCCGATTTTTAATCGTTGTAACGATGTTTTGAACACGATGCAATTTTGTCCTTGACAAGCCCATGCATAGTGATTGAGCACCAGCAGATTAAGTTGGGAAAACCTATTTCAACCTCGCAATAGCCCGTTGTTGCGTCACACAGGCGATAAGTCATCTCCTGACCGTGTGGCTAAGAGTTACTTATTTATGCAGATGTTATGAGGAAGCTCTTTACAGATGGTGTTCCGCTGCTCTATAGTAGAATCAACTACCGACAGAGCGACATAACTGAAATGTCTATTGTCTACATTTTGATTTACTTGGGAAGTAATGGTTTTGCAATTCTGAGTTCATTCATGAACTCAAGAGGTTTAAATTTCCCGTTTATCCAAAGTTAAATCCGCACTCTAAACTTTCCTGATGAAGCAGCTCGTGCATAAGTTTTTTTGTCTCTTCGTTCGTTCAGTGTTCGTTTTAGCAAAAACAAACACGATTAAGAGAAACTGCGGAAAATCTGGCAAAAGCAAGTAGGGTGCGATGGTACGGGCATGTTTCGAGGAGAGATGAGGATGATGACCCAAGCAGGTGCTGAGTTTCAAGGTCGAGGGTCAGAGAAATTGGCTCGGCCACGGAAGACATAAACGAGGCAAGTAGAAGAGGAGATCAGAGGGATTGGGCTGCGGGAGGAAGACGCCCTTAATCGAGTATGATGGAGAAATAGAGTAAAGTTAATCATGCCAGAAAGGAGGTAAATCCGACCACCCCCGTCTAACTGTGACAGAATCGGATCCAAACTACTCAAACATTTATTTATTTTATCAATCATTTTGAGTTGCTAGTCAAAAATATACCCTAAAAACGAAACTTGCTTTCTCAATGAGGAGCGTGGGTGCCCACCTCTTGTGCAAACATAGATTCAGTGCAGTGCATGGACAATTACATGGGAACATAGTTCTGTTTTGTTTTCGGAGTGAACCGTTCCCTTGAACCTACCCATTAACACCGAGGACGAGTCTGGACAGGCCGCAAATATCGGTTTCATGTTTTTCCTGAGCGAGAAACGAACCCAGCTTAGAAGCTGTTAACGTTTCGATTTTATACTTTGCACAGACAGAGGGTCTTCTTTACGTTCATTCGAAACATTTATACGAGCATCAAAATGTATGCTTTCAAATAACTGGATGCTAGCAGAGAGAAGAGATACTTTTTTGTATAGAAACGAACATCAAAACGGGTGAGTTTTCCTTCGTACACGAGACAAGCTGGAAATGTAATTTACAGACTTCGTACATCCCAAGAGTCGCCGAGCTTTCCAACACACGGTGAAAAATTGTCGAACAAATAAATCCGCCCAAGTCATTTTTCCGATGCAAAATAACTGACGAAAAATTTGACTTTCTTGGATGAGCAATACGCGACCAATGATTGGAAGTGAAGTAGAGCAAAATAAGGAAGAACAAATAGTTCATAATCTGCGGTCTGCAGTGTTGCCGTGACAACCCGTCTCCTATGGTGATCAAGTATGCGCAAATTTTTCCACAATCTGTTGTTCCACAGTCGGTAGATAAGTTTGCTATTGTCAGAAAGTCTAACCTTACAAAAACGCTCGCAGCGAAGAACTGTTTGAATTGCAAACAATCAAATCAATCCTTAAACACTTATGAAAATCAACTGTTTTCATTGCAAATCTTCTACGAGCGCTTCAAGGAAACAAAAATACCAGGAAGCATAGAGTGGTAATCGTGAAGCATGTTGAAAATGCTATGGTGACAACATACATAAGGCGTTACATCTTCGCAAGCGCAACATCTTGCACTTTTTAATGGATTTATTGGCAAAAAACATATCCGCGATACAATTAACGAAACAAACGCCATTAATGAATGAGCAATTTTAACGATCACCATCGTTTTATATTTTATACGAATAGACTTATTGTATTGTTGCATTGAGTTTAATTCGCAGTAAATTCAATATAAGCATACAATACTTTCACAACCGCAAGTAACAGCAACATTTAGTTCGAGATGGACTGGAAACACTAAATTTGCCTAGAGTCGGTGCTTTCAGAGCTCACGGTGTGCGGCTAGTTCTATTTTTATTCAAGCACAAACACGCAATCGGCAGATGTAAACGTGAGCCGCCAGCATTTCCAATTTCATTACGGTTTCGAGGTGCCTTCGAACGGGGTTTCCCAAACTTATTGGTTGTTGGGCCCTCTAAAAATTCGCAGTCAAACCGCGGTATCAGTCTTTGTACAAATATTTAGTTCTTCGGTCCACGTGGATAGATGATCACCGATGGTGTTAATGCTTTTTACGAAGAAAATGATTAACATTTTCTTCAAGCACCCGAATAGTGTCTTGGTAAATGGCCTAACCGAAGTGTGCGGTGATGGAGCAGCACCTAATTTGACCCGTGCAAATATTTCCTCCTACCCACTTTAATAAGTCTGGGTTCGATTCCCGGTCGGGTCATGCCAAGGACTTAAACAACGGTACTTGCGGCCTGTCCAGCCTTGTGCTCGACGCCGATGGGTCGGTGCAAAGGAAAAGGTTCACGTGCGCTGCTACCGTTGACTCGCCACCAGTGTAGCATTCACTGCGAAAGCAGTCACGTTGCCCACGGCGTAGGCATGCGGAGATGGGCGCCCGCAGACCACTCGAGACACTCGGAAAGGTAATAAAACCGAGTACAAATGAAACGGAGTTGAAAGTTGTTTGCGATGATTCTCGTATTGCGCGAGTATAACGTCATAATAAACTAATCCTATGACTTACCGCCAGTCGAGAATGTTAGTGCTTTGTTAAGATCATTCCTGAATTTTCTGGACAGTTTAAGAAGTATTTTTCAAAAGATACAAATGAGAATTTCGGTTGGATTTTAAACCCTTTTGTTGTTGCAAAAACTGATCTGTCAGGACGCGAAGAATTAGTCGAATTGTCACCTGATCGAAGCAGTATGAGTAGTTTCAATTAAAAAACTCTTTCATCTTTCTGATTGAGTGTTGAGAACGAATGTCCATTGTTCTCACAAAAGACAACTAAAATTTTATCGTTCTTGCCTTTTGTGAGAACAATGGACATTCGTAACAATGGACAACTAAAATTTAATTGTTCTTTTCCATAGAGATGGACCGATATATCGGCCTGGCCGATATCATCGGCCGATATTTGGGTTTTGCCGATATATCGGTATCGGCCAAAATGGCCGATTTTATCGGTCTCAGTAAATGTTGACAAAGCGTTGTTATATTCCTCATCCATGCAGACAACTTGCTCAAGAAAGTACAACAAAGCAAGTCAAGACAGTTGTCTTGCAGCAACGGTAGCACGTGCGTTTTCATAAACAAGCATATAAGATGTACCATGGAGCACGCGTCGGCCATCGCAGCCCAAACGAAGGCAACATCATTAATCAGATTAATTAAAAATAATAGCAACATACTGAAATTGTTACAGTTTGAAAATTTTAACTCATGAATCTTGATTTTTGATGCTTTTGAAAAAAAAGGTAAGGCATAGAATACATAATATTTTTGATAATGAAGCAGAAAACAAGATTTAAAAATTTTGAAAATATCGGTTATCGGTATATGAAAAGCCGATATATCGGTATCGGCATCGGCCCCAAAAAAGCCATATCGGTCGATCGCTACTTTTCCACTACCCAAGTGTGTGAGAGAGCATTTTCAGCTCTTACAAACATGAACGCAAAATACGGGCCCAGATTAACCATATTTGTTTGTCAGACATAGCTTTGAGAATTGATAAATCGCGCTGTAAGAAGCAACCCCATCCGCCTCATTGATTTTGTCGAAAATGCGGGCAAATTTTCAACAGATAATTTCCACGAATTCTCAGACACAATCTCACCTGATATTGCCTGCATCGCAACTTGTGTCAGAGACGATATCTCCGATTCTTTTAACTGTGCAGTATTCGAGGCAGGTATTACGGTAGGGTTGGGCATCACACCTGAATGGCAAATAACGAATGTCAATGCCGAATTCGCAACCTGGGCGAATACCTCCTGATAGCAATCGTGAGAGTACAAAAAGAGCATTTTATGCTATGCGCTCTAACAAGGTCTCAAAAATCATCCCAACACAAGTCACAGAATCTCACATACAACAACCATAGCTTTCACAACAGCTATCCCTGACATTTTATAACAGAAATATTATTCACTCAGTCCATTAAAAGTTTGAACAGTTTCAGGTTAACCGTTCTCAAAGCAAGCTCACATATGCCAGCAATTCTACGTGGTCACTGGCTCAGACTGACTGCAACACCAGATTTTGCCCTTTTCCCGTAGTAATGAAACGTAGATTGTGTTCAAATTTAAGTGTGTTGCAAAGGAAACTGCCGAATGCACAATACCGCAAAAGCGATGAACATGTCATTTTCAACGGAAAGAAGAGATAACTGTACATACTACTAGTCACCAAGCAACTCAAAGGTGGTTGTTATGCACTAAAATCGTTATAAGTTGATAAATTTACAAACTTGCACCGAGCAACAAACACTTCAGCTACAATCGTTTTTAATATTTTTAAAGCATATGTTGGACGTCTCCCATTAAAATTAACTGTCTACTTCGGTAAAATTATTTTTTTTATCAAATGGGTTTAAAAAATCTAAATACATTTTCCTTTCAACACGTTGTGACTACCAGCAATACCAATGACATTTTTGGCGGTGGATTTCATTTTGTACAATCATCACTGACAAACCACCTGATAAGCTTCTGCTGCCGAATTAAAAAATAAACAGAGCATTGGAAAGAAACCACTGCTCCAATCAGGCATTTACAATCAACCAAAAGGATTGTCTAGACGTGGCGTCCTGATATTTCGTGAAGCTAAAACACGCTGTTCGCGTGTTTTCGAATTGGCAACTCATAAACTGCATTCAGCCAACTATGCAATTCGAGAGTAGGCAGAACAACAGGCTGGATCCGTGGTTTCCGATACATAATTCTGCAGTTCAACATTTCTTTTAGAACTAGACAAGTAGTAGGGTCACGGCGGAAAAGTTGCCTGGTAAGAGACGTGGATCAAGGTATGCAACTGCACAGCATGCAGTCATGACAAAAAATGAGTGGAGGAAAACTAAACAGTGACAAATCCAACAAGCAATAATCCCTTGCCTGCTGTCACATTCACTGCGTCTGGTGGCACTGGCGAGGTATCCATCGATGATCCTGGAGATGTGTCGGAACAGGAATTGTACTGTAGATCAATACACGTGAAGTCACAAGTGAATTGATGTTGGCAACAAAGTAAAATTTGTGCCCAAAGGTCAGAAGAGAAGAACACGGCAGCAGTTGCCACGAGCCGCGTAAAATCAAACACGTTTAGATAAATAAAAAAAAAAAGAACAAACTACGAATCGCATGTCCGTATGACTTATGATTCTAAAAGTTGGTGCGTGGAAGTTACTCCTCAGTACGAATAACGAAATACAAATAAAACATAGAAAACGAAAATTAAGCACACGTCGCTCGGGCAACCTCTTAACTAACCCTTACAAAAATCTAAAATGTTTGAGAAACGTATACGATGTTCATCCTACAGCAAAAAAAATTTTTTCACTTATTGCACTGCATTATGGTGATACTGTGTAATTACCAATAACAAAAAGTTTGTTTTGGACATGAAGTTAAAACCTTATGGAGAAAGTTTATCAACTGTGAAGTGCTGCTTCACGAGACAACAGCTTTTTGCGGTGTCTTGGTATTTAACTTGAATAAAACTCTTTGGTTTTTACGCGAATAAACTCAATACGTTTTATGGATTCAGTTTGGACATTCAAGAAGATGTTAATTCCACAAAGTACCACATGAATTGCTGCTGAAAACGTGGAAAATGTATGTACTGTATATGCAACAAATCAGAGGTTATTCGTACTTGCGTTAAAGCCGGTTACGTGTATTAAAATGCATTAAAATTAAAAACCATCAAGTAATCACTGCCAAGGCTGATGATGTCCATAACAAGCTCCTAGCCAAGGATGCAACACCAAAAGCATTACTTTGAATTTCACAAATTATGCAATCTCGCCGTATTCGAATTCCATAAGAAAATGTTTGAATCGCTTTAGCTGTTGACAAGGGAAGTACTAACCTGCGGTGCATGTAAAGTGAACCCGCCGCCGTATTCGTCATAACAATTCATATTCAGGGAGTTCGCAGCGCCCAAAATCATTTCAGCAGCTTTGTCCTGCGGTTAGAAAAAATAAAGCTTAATCATAACTTAACGTTTCATAAACAAAACATAACGACAAAAAGGCATACCAAATCATAACCGGTTGACATGGGTGTGGGATTGGATTTTTCTTGGCCGCTGTGATCTTTTGAAACATGCTGCTTTAGGCTGTGTTGCGTGGCATACGCTTTCGAACAGCCGTCCTGCTCGCATACATAAGGTCTCTCGCCTGAAATGCACAGACATGTTCAGTGTGCGTGTAAGTAACTATACGGCAACTTTGCTGGTGATCAGCCAATAAGTAACCGGAAAAACTAAATTTTGGAAGATTTATTTCCCAGCTGCACAGTAGACAGCTCCACGTTTGCAACAAAAACTAGTTAGACCATCTTTTTTATGATTCACTTTGCGTGGCCTTTTCAGTAAGGAAAACAACCACGTGACTGGCACGACAACGTAACAATTAGCCAAACAAACACAAAATACAGCAATTTAACAACAACGCCTACCTGTATGGCTTCTAATGTGAGATTTTAGATGATGGCTAACTGTGAAGGCTTTTGTGCATTTGGGCATCTTACATCTGCACAGTAAACGTCATGTCGGAAAATTAAACCATGCAACTGAAAGCAAACTGCAGTAATGGCCTTTTCGCCACTTACTTGAAAGGCCTTTCGCCAGTGTGGATTCTGTAGTGTTTCCGCAAATCACTTAAAGTGGTGAAAAACTTTGTGCAACCTTCAGAATCGCAATTGAAAGTTTTGCCGTTGTGGAGTCTCTCGTGAGCCTTCAGTCTAAAAAAGTGACAGTTGGTAAAACAAAACATTTTGTTCAACGGTAAGGAAGTAATAGGAAAACTGATAAGCAAGGCTATAATGTTATGGACGATACTCTTACATACCGCTAAAGTAACTGAGGACGTCAGAGATGCGTTTTTTACAATCAATTAAAGACGACAAAAGACAGTTCATGTGAAATCATGATGCACATGCTTCCGCTATCCGCAAATCATATTTACAGTTATTTTTACATAAAGTTAATCGTTCTATTGCAAAATAAATAATGTCAAGTAGTGATAGAAATGAAAATGTTTCGACGTTTTCACGTGAAATTAAATTACTTTAAAAAACTTTACTTAAAGTCACTGTTGTTCGAAATTAATTTTTCCCATGAAGATATCCTGTGATTTTTTTATCAACGCTTTCCGTGGAAATAAAGTGCGATTGATCTTCGATTTTCACGTAACACAGTTCTGCATATTTAGAATATCTTCTACCCTTTGAATTCGATTACATTTTAAGTCGCAATAACAGAGCAAAGCATTTATCAGATTCAGGCGCATAAGAACCATCCTGCTTCGTGAAAAGTCTATCGAAGTGATTCAAACGACGTAAATTTGGCTGTATACAATGGTTCTTTGCCACTTTGCAAAACTTAAACCCTCTACTTTCGTGAACTTCAACCTTTGGCCCCATAATAAAATGATAAAACCACTGCTGTAATGCAAGCACACGCTTGGAAAACTGTAAAGATTATTCAAAGTTTTTCGTATCTAGCAGAAAGTCAAACTCAATGCCAAAGATAAAATCCACTAACAGCCTCGCTATGGCCACCAGAATGAAGCATCAAACGAAAAGTTGACACTGCAGTTGTTGTCATCATGCTCATCGAACTACGACAATATGTTATATGTCATTACCATGGATAAGTGACCACTGCAAATAACGAACTATAGGTATGGTGACAATGCATTGAATGAGAGATGATGTGGTCATGGTGTCTACACGTTGAAGGGGTGGTGACATTTTGTTCGTGAAGACTGGTGTCGCGGCATCTTCACATTCAGGCCAGTCAACGTCTTTTGCTGAATGCAACCGTCTGTAATTTGCTTGTTGGCGATGGGGTCATCGGTTGTAAGCATCTCACTGAGTGCGCGCGATAAACACATTGCGTCAAAACACGACATGCGGTTCGGCATTCCGCAGACGACCCGAATGCAGAACAACGCGGTGCGTGCAACTCGAAAACTACCTGCAGCACTTCACGTGTATAGGGTCAAAAAATGACGTTGCACTTGCTTTAACGGTTGGGAAAAATGTTTTGAATACAAAAACAAACGCGTAAAAACAATTTTAACAACTTTACTTTTTTTCAATAGGCGATACTGTTACACTTACACATAAAAGTAAACGTATGTTTTGCGTTTAGCTCCGGAAAAGATGATCCACGAGCTTTCTCTTTCAAATCTTGGATTTTGTAGACATACATTAGATTTCGGCACAAGCAGAAGGAAGAAGAAATTGCATGGCACGAAAACCTTGCAGGTTAGGGTCCCTGAAGTGGCGGTACAAATCTTACTTTAAAGTTTATTTTCCCTACATTCTTGTAATCCCAACCGATCGCTTCAATTTTACCTTGTTTACCTGAAAATAAGCAAAATCAGTGCGATTTAACAACATGTTTTTCTTTTCAAAGAAAATTTCTCCATTCACATATTTTTGTGCTCGTGTGCCTTCAATAGTAGTTATTTATCTATCAAATCAATGTTTGTTAACATGGACCTGTTTACGCACGGTGAGGCAGGCCAAACGGTCTACGACCTATTAGGATTATTTTGCGTCATCGGTGCAAGGACTGATCAGGATAAACTTTTTGATTTACGAAACAGTACTTTATACTTCGAAAGCTAGTTCAAAGTTTACTATTTTATAAGTTAGTCAGGTTACGATAACTTGTTGTAACTGACTTGGTGCTTGAAATTTTAAAAAACGGTAACGCAAATGTGCTTCAAACCAAATCCGTTTTTTGGCTATACACATAGGTCGTATAAAAATACGAACTAAATTTTTTTGGTCGCAACACTGGGCAAACGTGATATTTATCATATTGATTTCGTATATATATCCACAAGCAGAGATTGCCACTCATGACAATTAATTAAATCGCCCAGCACAACTTGACGTTTGTGGACATAAATTTTGCAACATTAAATTCAACTTCGGGTTCATTTAGCAGTCCAATGAACCTTAAAAACGTCAGCGACACCAGCTCATTGGAAGAAAATGAAAACCAATGTGTATGTGCTTTTCATGCAATTCAATTTACAGCAATTAGCGGCAGGGAGAAAAGAGCAATTTGCCTTTTGCCATTCTTCATAGCTTTCCTGTTATAGTTAAGAGCAGTGGTTCTTAACCTTCTTTCTACCACCCTTTGAGGTATTGGTACTTCTTTTTAAGCTCTCCTCAGATTTTACATAAATACTAAAAACTATATTTTCGGTGTATTTAGTGATTACGCATCAGTGAGATGATACGAAGCACTGCTCTACTAAGCAACTAGGTCTTGTTCACGCCTCATGTGTAAATTTTTGACTCCCCCTGGTGGTAGCGTTCCCTGGTTAAGAACTACTACTTTAGAGACTGAAGGTGTGTATTTGAACCACTGAACTATCGATGGCTGTATATTTTGCATAATGTTTTCTTGATCAAGCTAGGTTAACATCACTGTGACGCGAACCGTACGTAATATATTACATTAAAAAATCAACCCACCTGTAAAGCGTATTGAACGATTTTTCGCACTGTTGTGCGGTGCAGTGGTAAGGACGCTCCTTAGTATGAACCCTCACGTGAACTTTCAAGCTGTAGCTCGTCAAGAACGCTTTGCCGCAACCATCCTTTCAAGAAAGGTGCGTTGCTTTATAATGCAAGCATAGATAACATTCTGCTGAGCTTTACAAGCTGTTATCGTTGCTAATCAGGAAAAAACGTTTGTTCTCATTAAACCAACATGTAAAGAACCTAACAAAAATTTTGTGAAAACGTACCTGTTCACATATGAACAAATATTCCCCTCGATGTGTTTTCTGATGAGATTTTAAATTTCCAGCAGTGCTGTATGTACGTGAGCATCCAGCATATCGACAACTGCATGTGACAAAATAATATCAGCATGCAAAACCCAGGGCGGCAATATAGTCGTAATTAGGATGGCGCTTTTACAACTTCGGTTTTAATCCGAACTTTAAAATGCATTTGATCGGATATCAGCTGCGTACCACCAACCGGGAATGAAAATTATTACTAAAAAGACCAAGGGAATGTCTCTTCAGAGACCCAAGCCAGTGTGCGCTGCAAGTGAGCGGCATTACATTGCAGCAGGTCGAGAAGTTCAAGTACCTTGGGACAAGGAACAAGGATCGAGTTTGCTAGAAAACTTTAGAGGACAAACTGAATGTGTGATATGCATGTCAACGTGCATATCACACAAATTATTATTGTTTGCGTTTCGATTACGTCACCATGTTCACTCAACCGCGTAGTACGACCTTTGTAAAGTTGGCAAAATGGGAGGCAAATTATGGAAATGAAATATTTTGAGGACCATGGCCAAAGTGCCCCCTGCCTACGCTCATGGTGCTATGGCAGTTGCTACTGTGCTAGTACGTGACAATCATTACTACGTATTTGCTTCTTTACCAAGTACACAAAATTTTAGTATTAGCACTTGAAGAGTTCTTTATCAAAGTAGATAAAACAAACACAACACTTCAATATTCTTTAAAAGGCAAACAATACATTAAAAGTAGAATTCATGAACTTGTATCACTGAGATGCAAATAATTGGCAGTTGCATAATGCAATTCCAATTAATAAACATGTATCTCTGAGAGTCCATAACTGGCATGGCTGCGTCGGCATACAGTGACCCAAAACTATGTATGCCTAAATTATACTGTTGTTTGTAATGTACATCGAGACAGTATTTAAATTTTGCCAAACAAACGGCACCTTGCACCATTATTTTTATCACAAAATATTGGAGGAACAAAAGATATTGTGTCCCCCCTTGTCCAAAGTTGGGGGCACATATCCTCCCCGTCCCCTGAAACTCGGTCCCGGCCTTGGAGTGGTATTTACAAGTGACCAAGTAAGAACAACGAGATCCATACACATATTGGTACAAATAAACCGTATTACTCGAGCTTTACCATTCCGTGGTCTCAAAACGGGAACTTTGAAACATTACAAAGCTGTCATTTGTTATATCTGTCTTTGTTCCAATCCTCACCTATGGTCATTAATCTTGTGTAATGATTGAGAGTGCTATCTCAAGTACAAGTGGCAAAGATGGGATTTTGCCAACTGTTTACGACGTAGCATTTCGCGACAAAATGCGCAGCTGTGAAATTCGTAAAACCTTGAGTTTAGAGCTACTTCTTGGAAAAAGAAAGCCCAGTCATGTGGCAACAATGCTCCAGGAAATATTAGCCAGGCTAGTCCTGCCGACTACACCCATGGGCACTCATTGGGCAGTGACACATCTAGCCTGGAAAAAGGAGTCTGTCGCGGAAGGGCAGCTTTTGATATCACTTTTCAACATAAAACCACATTTTCTCTTAAGACTAGAAATCGACCGATTAATTTTGCGATGGTGCCAAGGCATCATATCGGCAAAATTCCGCCGCTATACAGAATACCCGCAATATTTGCTCTTAAAAGCCGCTATGCTAGTTTTCTGCATGGAGTGCTCGGAAACCCTAGTGGCTACTTCGTCTCTGATTAATTAGCGCAAATTCTCTGTACTGTTCGTTATGACGCGCAGCCCTCCGACTGCATTAAGTAGTGCGCAATATTCAGACCACTCCGCAATCGTCCCAATAAGCCGGTCTATGACCTAACATTCGTTCTCACGTTTTCGCGCTGTAAGCAGATGGCTGCCTGCGTGCGAACAAATCAGGGTGGCCTATGTGCAGACTTGGACAACTAGAATTTTTTTAGCTTTTCCAAATTAGATTAGAATTAAAATTAGAGCCAACTCTGCTTTCACCAATTAGATTAGAATTAAAATTAGCGGAATTTCGAAAACCATAAATTTAACGAAAATTCGAATTACAATTACATTTACACAAATCAAAGTGTCTTTAATCCATAAAGTTCAATTCATGCCCAAATGTGGATTCGTTCTCATAAGCATAAAAATAGCAAGGATTCATACACCAAGATTGGCGCGTTTCTCGCCGTACAATTCGTCCGCATGGCTAAATACTCGCTCCGACGGAGCCGATGTCGCCGTCATACCCAGGAGTTCTCGAGCAGCAGCCTTCAGATTAGGTAAACAATGTTAGCTTTTCCAATATCCTGAAGCGGGTATCCCCAAACTTTTTTGTCTGAGGGCAACATAAGCTTTTACACAATATCAAGGGCCGGACATCTTACGTAATGTGATTGTTTCAAATTCGGGATATGTTACATTCTACCAAATCAACAAGTTTTTCGTAAAAAAAATGTATTACTGACAAAATGTCTTTGCGGGCCGGATGAAAAGGCCTGCGGGTTGTGCTTTGGAGACCCATGCCCTAAAACAGTGGTTCCCAAACTTGTTCGAGCCGTTACCCGAATCAAGGTAGCGATAATGTCTTTATCACCCTGAATATTTTGCGTCGTGAAAAGAGCAATATAGAACAACATTGTGGTTTTGGTTCCGCGTTACCCTCCGAAGAATCGCACATTACCGCATATTCCCAAACTGGGGGTAATCGCATATTCCCAAACTGGGAATAAAATCGCATATTCCCAAACCGGGGGTAAATTCCCCCCAGTTTGGGAACCACTGCCCTAAAACATCGCAGCTGACTGAAAGTCGCAAGTATCTGGTTGAGCTGATGATGCCTATATCGTAGGCGAAATATATACTCTGTCAGATCTTAAAGTGTCTGATTTTTTGCTGAGAAAGGATTTCTTTCCATAGACAGTACCTGGTGAACATTTAACTTCTGCGCGTAAATGGGTAGGCTATGTGACGTAATAATAATCATTGATAAGGCCACATATTTTGTACTACAGCGGTGAATAAGAAAAGAAATTGATCGCTTTTCAAGTGATGGCGGCATGGCACTTGTGACCAGTTTGTTGCACTTTCATTGCATGAGTTGCACTGTCGTTTCATATTTAAAAATATCGTTGGACAAATTAGCATTTATGGCAAATCGGAAATTAAATTAGAACTAAAATTAGAGCACTGAAGCTTTCAGTAAATTAGATTAAAATTAGAATTACCGCCATTTCGCTCTAATTTATCGAATTAGAAAATTAGAATGATTTAGTTGTCCAAGTCTGCCTATGTGCCGTGTTGTTTGAATATCTTAGTGACCCAGTGTTGCGCAGAATCCGATGTTATACGCTTTTTCATCGCACTGAAGTATTGTCTTTCAACTGTGGTTGGAGTGTTGCAAAATATCTGCATCGGTTATCAGCAATGAAAAATAAAAACATCGGCATCGGCACAAAAAGGTCTTATCGATCGAGCTCTACCTCAAGTCCAATCAAACTTGGCTGTTAGGGCTAGTAGCCTAGCGCAACTAACTATTTAGAATATATAGTGGCATTGATCTCATTGTTAAAACACACAAGGAAAGATTTCCAAGGTATCACTGCTTTCGGTCACAGCGCATTTATTACATCAAAATCTGTTTGTTTGCTCCTATGAACATGGTGCTGAAAAGATACTTAGCTTGTCGAACATTCAGCAAATGTCAGCCATACAGCAATGATTACCCATGTTTATCCATCCATACATGCATACACTTACAAAATCGATGCTGACAATCAGCTGCACAACTGCGTCTGTGGAGCGCTGCCTATCAAGATGGCGGTGTTATAAATAAGCTTGCGAAATCACTGCGGAGAAGAACGATTGAGTTGCAGATGCCCTGATTTTACATCGTAATGTAAAAGTGAATTACTCGAAATCAAGCTTGCATTGGAGCTGGCACTGCCAGAGTAGGAAATTCCAAAACACGTGCGTTCGGCGCAATATCAATTTAGAGTGTTCAAAAACGTGGATTGTTTCATATCATTACGCAGGCGCTACATACACAAGACAGGGATGTTCTTGTTTCGTAACAGTACTATGCAACATTAAAAGGGAAATGCTGTTGCCTGTTCCAAACCATCCGCATTAGAGACCTGCAGTGACAGCGTTTGGTATTTTATCAGCTTCAATGCTGAGTACCTGCAGTACAAAGGGGTCTGACCAAGCGATCCACTGATCGACCAAGGGCCAGGTGGTGCGATTATCTGACCTGGCTTGGTCCCATCTTAGTGTGGAGCCAGCGGAGCCATTAGTGATTGCTGAAAACTATGAGGTATTTCAAGCCCCTTGGGCTGCTGCCATGTGAGTCTCCCGAGGGGAAAAGCAAGTGTCAGAATGAATGAAATGAATGAATACTATTATGAACTGGCACACACGGACATGAATTAAAAAAATATAAACTGTATTGAAGAGGTTTTTTCAGGCGTTATATTTCATTGGTGAGGCTAAAATACCTCCACTCAAATACCAAGGAAGGTAATTTCACATAAGCTAAGCTTAGCAAATATTGGGTCTTCGACCACCTGATTCAAATTCTTAAAGATCATAACTTCTGCCATACATAGCTGTCTACCTATTTGAAAATAGCAGTGTCTATGGTAATGTTGCCAATCTTTTCTTAACCTCTGCAATGCTGTGTTGTTTCAAGTACATGCCATATGGGACGAAAGAAAATGTTTTTGTTACCCTTTCAGAACTTTACTGGTCATACCACACAACTGTCAAATTCATACATGTTCATCTGCCTTCTCACGCATGCATGTGAACAAACCACTCACAATCGTGCAAAAATAAAGCCGTTCTGAACAACCTAAGCAATTTAAACATTTTCTACTCCCATAACTTTTATAAACTAATCCCAATATCTAAGAAGTGCTTAGTACTTGCTACCAAGGACTCTTTGTCAGGAACAATAGAAGCATTCTGCATGAACAACATTTTTACCCAGCCACACCTCTGAAATACAGCTACATGTGTGTCAATCTAGATACATAATATTGGTTTTCAATTTACATAAAAAGGTACGTTATTGCAATTTCCACTCTTCAACCTAAATCTTCATCATATCAAATGTCACAAGCAGCAGTCAACAACTGTTACACAATATAACCGAAGTTATCTATTCTATCAGCAAGTCAACTATTTGGCATCAAACATTCCTTGTTAGACCAGTTTGTACAACTTGAAGCTATCAATTCAGTTATACTGGTAAGTTACCATACATTTCAATCCCTGCAGAAACAACAAAATCCACACAAACTAGCCTAAGAGCAAAACTTGCAGAACCATCACCAACAAAAAAAACTGATAATGTTGGCTCCATCAAATGACATAGCAAAACCCTCTTTTCATGTGTAGACAACAAACTAAAGTGCACCAGCTGCTCAATATCACTTCAATCATAAGTTGACTTACTGAAACCGTTTGACTTGTGACTTATCGTTGTCATTGGTTGCTTCCAAGGTAAGAGTTGCCCCATTGATATTTTCATCTCTAGGCATAAACATGTCAGTGGATGGTGACAGTGAAACATACACCTGTGAGGCAATTAGTACATGTAGATGTCATCGCATATGATTAGATGCTATTATACAATAACTATTCACACGGACAAAATGTTTTTACACTTTTGTGACGCACTGTAACTGTAATACAGTATGAAAAACAAGCAACAATACACAATGAAATGAAGACAGATGCAAGCAAAACGCCAGAGTCTTGACCAAAATTGTCAGGCTTCAAATCCAGATTCAAATTTTTGCCAAAAAGAAGTGAAGTTTGAAGCTCAAAGAGATACAAGGTTCGACGATGGTGAACCACCAAACTGACTTCTTTGACAGAACACATTAGTGCAACTGCACTTAGAAACAAGAAAAATGGCATCACACATCTTGGTCGATGTTTCATGAGTTATGAACAAGCCATAATGTGCAGCTTTGGACATAGAAACTGCCATACACATTTTTCATGAGATTGAAGCCTGTGAACTACAGCCAGACTATTAAATTTAACTAAACATCAGTGATACCCTCAATGTTACGACTGAATATGTTTAGTGACACTGCAATGATAATATTAGTACAACAATGCAACTAAAAAGTTTGACTGTTTTAGTGACCCAGGTTTGCACACAGTTCGATGTCGTGCAGTTCTTCAGGTCTAGGACATTTCGGCAATGGTGGTCACAAATGTTTTCTATGAAAGTGTTTTTGAAATATGCTTTTCATGAGCATTTGGTGGCCAGAAATTCTCCACCCAGGAAATTATCATGTTAGCGAATGTGCGATGAAAGGATTCTGCGAATGGTTCAGAGATATGCCAATTATGGCATGACCGAATATCTGCGTGGGATTGCCCACAATTTCTAAATGGACTAGTTCAATTGCTCATGTTTTTAGCTGGTATTTATGTGGTGTTTATAGCTGGTATTTGTGATCTTGTGTTAACATGTTAAAAAAGACAAGAGTTAAAATCAGAAAATGTTCTTATCAAAGTTTCTTATCAACTGATTCATTGCCGAGAAGTCCATTGCCTAAACGGCGTTGCCGAAATGTCCCATGCCGCAGTTCTTCATCGTAGTAAAGTGATGGTTTCTTTCAGTAAAGTGTTGCAACCTCTTGTCAATCGCCAGGTAGATTGAACCAGATGTGGCAAAAGCATCACATATTGTTTACTCACTCATGAGATATGAGTGTACGCACAATAGGTCTACAAAGGAAGTACTTTTACACAACACATGTTTGCCTGTTTGTGAACACGCCTGGATGGTTCATTTAGAGTTAAAATTCTGTGGTAGCCACACGACTGTTGAAAACATTCTGTAATAGCACATGAAAACATTTTGTGAGTTGGTTTAATATGTATTTTAATGCAGTATTATGTGTGATGGTCATTACTCTATAGTACTGCTGAGCCAGTGTAATAAAAAATCATTTTTTTCAGGCGTTACTCAAAATAATACCTATAGTAATAACAATACTGTTCTTTTTCTGCCTCGTACTTATGGTAATTTGTTATTGTTTATGGTAATTTGTTATTCAAATAGTGTCAACTGACATGCTGAAACTCTGTTTGATATTCAACCTGTTAGACTACATTTTTGGATGGATTCCATAGCTGGTGTTCTGATCTATGCTCTGATGCTTGTGTCTTTGTATATTTTATTGCCTGCTGTATTTTTAAGGTAATGTCTATTTTACCTCATGAGGTTTTAAAAGCTGTGCCAGGGTTATTTTACCTTTAGTTGAACACGATTGGTTGAAGTCGTAACAAGACAAGTACAATGCACAAAGAGGCAAGGGGTTAAGTTTTAGGATTTTATGGATAGGGTTTGGCCTGCAGTTCACACAACACAGGCAAGAAGCTGCTATCAGCTTGCTAGCACTAAAACCATGGCAGCACTTTTCATCAGATTGAGCTGCCATCAACGTCACGGTCAATTAAGCCCATCATGCATTCCAAACCTGTCGTGTAACCAGTTCAACCAATCATGTTCAACTAAAGGCAAAATATCTCCAGTACTGCCTGTTCCTAAAACTTATCGCAATCTGCTGTTTCGTTTGTAACTTGTGTAATGTCTTTCAACTGTGGTTTGAGCAAAGCCAAAATATCGACATCAGTTTCTGGCAATGAAAAACATCAGTATCAGTCCAAAAAACCTTATCGGTTGAGCTCTAGTTTCGATTAAGTCTCTAGCACTATCGGTTGGCAAGTTATGGCAGAAACCATGCAAGCCACTTGACACTAAAAGCCCTGAAAAATTTCTCTACCTACAAGGATGAGCACAGTCATTTTTACCTTTCATTTGTAAAATCGATTATATGAACGTTTTCCTTCAATTTACTTTAAATGTTGGATTGAAACAAGGTAGTCAATCATATTTGCATGCTTTTGCAAGGTGAAAAAGTAGCCTGACAGAATAATAAATTGTTAACAAAACATTGTTAGAACTCAGTCAGCAATTTTTAAATATCAGTCTAGCCACTGGTTCTCAGTGAAAATCCATCAATTGTTACTCCATTGTTGCAGAACTGCATTGATAGTCACGAAAGAAACTCTACTGAAGAAACATAATCTCCTGAACACGCTTAGGTCATTTTTGACCGCTCAGGGCTTCTAGGTAGATATTGTGAAATATTCTGTTTCCGAAAGCTCTAACAAAAAAATTCCAATTGCTACAAAAACTTTAGTATAAGTTAGGAAAAGTCAAGGAGTATGATGAAGCAAATAACAACAACGAAAATACAAAACGCTAAAGTTAAAAAATGACCGCATCAGGCTTCTGGTGTTAAGTGGCTTGCATGGGTGTTAAAGGTTAACCATGACATCATAAATTGCAAGTTGAGATAAAAGAAAAAAGGCTTTGTCAGATGCATACCGCATTGCACAAGAATAACGGCACTCGAACACTCCAAAACATACTTAAAAGAAGAAAGGGTTTACCATGGAAATTTGAGTGAGGACAAAAAGGGAGGTTTTTCTGTAACGTATCATGGTGCCCTGGTCAAAAAACTTGTATGTTCTGGAACATAGCTTGGCACCAGAAGTGTTAGTTGATGGTGATAGTCGTAGTGTTTATCCAAAAATCTTACTTTCTGATTTAATGGCAACTACAGACCCATTTGGATATTTTGATTACAAAAATAAACAGGCAATTGATGTTAGTACTAGTAAGTATACATTTTTGTACATAAAAAAAATCAAACATTTGCAAACCTTGTTGTCTTCTGGCATTATAGTATGTCTCACCATTCCTCTGAGAGATTCTCCAGGATGTTCAACATGAAGTCGCTCCAAGCTAAGTACAAAACCGTGGTTATAATCATAGTGGAAACATCACAATACTCTTAAATGCTATGCAAAATAAACATGGAACAAGTTATGGCCAAAAAAAGTAATTTTGGGTGAAAATTAGCCAATAACTTTTGAACCAGAAACACCACAAAGCCAATCAGAGGCTCAAAAGACTCATTGATTTTAGCCTAGTTTCCATTATACTTTAGAAAAAACATCTCTTGCGGTTGGCGCCCAGGTCCCGATAACCTCAGCCAAGAAGGCCTAAACCCCACACAGTACCTGAAACCCAAAACTTAAATTTTTCCATGGCGAACTAGGGACTTGCCAAATCTTTTGAGGGTTTGAACAGCTCTCTAGCACAATCCACAGGCGAGTTATGGAGTCGCAAAATGGCACAAAAATAGCAGCTCAATGCATGATTTTAAAGCATGAATATTTCAAACACTGGCACTGAAGGTGTAAATTGCTAAGTGGACAATATGGTCAACATGGTTGTCTCCCTGGCACCTGTAGCTATTGTTCTTTCATGCATTGGTGAGTTCCATCATGGAAAAAATAAATATCAGTACCTTATAAACTGCTGAATTAGTAAGTGTAGGTAGAGCGTTTTGGGGGCAGATTATTAGATGTTGGTTACCCAAGTCACTGCTTATAGAAGAGGTCATCAGTCTAGATCAGTTATGTCCAACCCGCACACAGTCCACTTCAAGATTTTGTGAGGCCCACTTGAAGGTTTCCTTGTTCTGCATGCACAATATGACAAACCAGTCCTTATTCTGATAATCTTAAATTTGACGTTTCTGGTATACAGTGAGCTTCAATGCCACTCTGTTACATCTGCATTGCATACTAGCAGATTTTAGTGTGTCCACTGCTGGATGCAAACGCATTATAGTTTTCTGATTTTTACCCTTTATGTTCAATTTGCACTAAGCTGAATTATGTTTTGTGGTTGCACTGGCACTTACAAAATTTGCCTATGACATACAGTTATAGAGTGATTAGAGGTGTCAAAAAGTCATATCATCGCTTTTAGGATTCAAATGCTTTCAGTAGCTTAACACTTTCACGTCCAGTAAGTAGAGGATTTCTCGCAAAAAAAACAGATTGCATGTGGCTTTGCATTGAGTGTAACTCTGGCTCCGAAAATCGGTAAAAAGCTATTCAAAGGCTCAAAAGACTCGGCAAGTCTTCTGGTTTGCACTCGAAAAAAATTTTTTGGTTGGAGGGTTCGGATTTTTTTTGAGTGACGTCATAAGTAGAGGACTTTTGGGCCGCCTTGGCCCACTTCACCTGGCCCTAGGTCTAAACCGTTACATGGTAGCATTTTGCTGAATTTTTTATTTGAAACTAAGCTACAATCTGAGTCTTTTGATACTTTGGATGACCTGCTAGGGTTTCAGTTTCAAACGTTATGATCTAAAGTAAACAAAATATTTGATTAATCCCATAATTAGATAATTAATTAACACTTTGAGAGCCGGCGTACAATATATTTGTACTTCCATTTCGGTCTACAAAACAGCATTTTTTGGTGGCCTTACCAATGCCTTAGCTCTTCCACCGATTGCGTTAGAGAGCTGTTCAAGGGCTCAAACGCATTGGCCAGTCTTCTAGATTACACTTGAAAAAAATTTTTTGGTTGGGGGTTGCGGATTTTTTGTGAGTGACATCATAAGTGAAGTAGTTTTGGGGTCATTTTGGCTCATGTTGCCTGGCCTTGGGCCCAACCGCTAGGCCAAAGTGTTTCGCTGAAATTTTCATTGTGTTGCGATCAGATTTCCCAAGCGGCATGCGTGCAAAGCTTCGCACCGTGGCAGCAAGCAACAATAGAGATCATGCTCGCAATCTCTCTTACTGTTGCTTGCTCACGCTACACATATGATGGTGTTATTCTTCACGCACATCCCGTTTGTGGTGAATCACACAATCAACGCAACACAACCGGAGAGGTTGCAACAATTGGAAACTAGACTCGAGTCGGAGTCTTTTGAGCCTTTGATCGACTTTTTAGCATTTCTGGTTCAAAAGTTATGATCTAAAATAAACAAATTAATTAATTATCTAACTAGCTAATTAGACAAATATTTTTACTAGTTTAGATGATAACTTTTGAACCCGAAACCCCAGCAGGTCATCCAAAGTATCAAAAGACTCGGATTGTAGCCTAGTTTCCAGTAAAAACTTTAGCAAAATACTACCAC
>JGI24158J21664_10002790_pt1 | contig 21513 bp, 11 predicted proteins | sample Ectturendosymbi3_FD_21664 | JGI IMG/M metagenome (IMG submission 21664)
ACGTCATGGCCATTTGTGCCCGACAAGAGTAACCTCTTTGCAATTGGCCATTAATCCCGCAACCTATACATCGGACTGCGTCAGCACGTCTAGCGATGACACAACCTTCACCATGGAAACATCAATCTCACGTAATTTATGGGGCACCTGACTAGATAACCTCTGTGTGTTTTCGGTGCCCCGGCGTTTTTTTTCTGTTTTAGCGAGTACATTTAGCGCAATTAATTCAGTACCGCCAAATAAATCTATCTATCTATCAATCTCAGTGTCAGTGTTAACAGCGTAATGCTCATGGCAGTGATGTCAGGTTATTTGGCACAAACAAGCACGTAAATAAGAAAAACAAGCCCAAAATGCGTTTGGAAGGAAAATTGAACAAAACAAAACACAGCAGATACATTAAAAACAAAAGCATGGAGGCAAATAAAAAAAACAGCCGAAAATTAGCAAATTTACACAAAAACACACCCAAACTGCGTTTAGCAGTAAGTTGAAACAGCAAAAGCGACTATAGGTTTGAAAAAAAGCAATCCGCAAAACAGAATCCTGCGACGAAACAAGTGAAAAAACAAGCAACTTTCAAATGAAAAAAAACAAAAAACAAGCAACGCGCAAGTCTTTAAAAAACCCGCAATTCCACAGAAAACAAGCTCAAATTCGCGGGAAAACCGCGAGGTTGACAACAATGGCTCATGACGTGTGTTTTAAGTACAGTTTACGTGTTTTCTATCATTCTGAAAGTCTTAGTTTGTGTTTGAAACTGCAGTTGGTATAATTGCGTAAGCTTGTGCTTGCAATTTGCAGGACTGAAGATGCGTAGTTGACATGAAACCGATTTCCTAGTAAAACACTTTGTGAGCAGATTTCAGCTACTTTGCTCTTGTGGTATTTTGTCACTTAGTTCAGAAGTAATACATTCTGTGTCTACTTGGTTCATTGTTCGTCATTCTGGAAGTCAAAGCAGATTACCATTGAAGATTGTAACAAAGTGGGGAACGTTTGGCCCGCCATTCGATAATTAACTTTTAGATTTGTTTGTGCTGTTGGTTTATACATATTTTTAGCTAGCTGTTCTTATATCGCCTTTGCAGAAAAAGTGCATGCCACGGCAGACAAGCCTGCAACAAACGATTTCGTTGAGCCCTGACACCGACACGCTGAACATTTCGGGAGCCTTTTGCAATAATATCAGCTGTTCGAAAGAAGACTTGCACTCAATCCCTCTTCCAAGAAGTAAGTTGACAGACCTGTTGTCGCGCAACAAATAAACCTTTGCCTTCTGCAGNCATGAAAAACGACCCGAGCTTGGGTGGCTGTTCGGATGTACCTGCAAACTTGAACAGCAGGCCAATTTCATCAAGTACAATGAAAATCTGCAAAACAAATAACCATGTGCGAGCACATATAAAGCAACTCCATGGGCCTTTTTTGCCTTCCGTGAAACTAAAGTAAATCTCTTGTGTAAGCCAGCTTATTCCTTGATTGACAATTCTGTTGGTTCAGAAATTTTGTTTGAGGAAAACAAGATACTGTTTACGTGGCTGCAGGTTCTGTGGCTTTGTTTTTACCCACGATGCACGGCGCACAAGTGTTGTTGTTTTGGCGCCAAAGAATGTGGCTAGAGAGGCTAAGTGGTGATTCAAGTGCAGTTTTAGAATGTGTTTTTGTCTTGCTCACATCCTCGTAACTAATATTGGGTGTTTCCAATTTGGCCTTAGTTTACATCGGTTTTAATTACACAAGCACTGCGTGGCTATGAGTGTGAGACCAAGTAGGCAGTAAACGTTGAATATTTCCTGTAAACAATTAGCGGAAGTTATATACTCGTAGCAGAAAAACGTTTAGAGAAAACACGTTTTCGAGACTTACAGACAAAATATAGCAAGCGCATACACCTTCACCTTCTACTCTAAATGGATAGGATGATTGATTATATTATTGCTATTTATACGGTTTGCTATATGTGACCCAATTTTGCACTGATGTAATTGCAATATGATTTCAATCAAACAGGCTTTCACTAAATCTATGGTTCATGAACTACGTTTTACAATTGATCGACCCTTTTTACAAAAATTGTAGTCAGTCACTCCTCAGTCTTCATGATCGAATTTTTTTCAAAAACCGACTGCTTCTGTTGATTTCAATGACAGAATGGTTCGCAGTTTGCTGGAAGCTTTTTTCGCATTTTTAGCAATTGCTGTATATCTTTTCCAATCATTATGATAACTGCTGCTATTGCACTTTGAAGGTGATAATGTCTTTAAAAAGCATGTATTTTTGTGCTTCAAAAATGTTTACACGCATGTCAAGCTAAGAAATTATAAACTGCTACTCGGAAACCAATCATCGGTGCTGTGAATGGAAAGGGAATGGAATGAGTGGAAATGAATGGAAACAAAAATTATCTTCTGTTAAACTTTACTCTGTCAAGGCTTTACTCGTTTTCAATGTTTTACTAGGTTTCAAGCTTTTTAAGCTTACGTTTGGGATTTGCTTCATTCGTTTTCAAGCTTTACTGGTGTTTAGACTTACTCGTTTCTAGGTTTTATTCTCTTTCAAACTTAAGTTTTTCTGCCTTCTGCTGCTACTGTAGTTCGAAACTTAAGGTTTCGATGACTGTCCTCTATGTTTGCTATTACTTCTGTATTTCACTTTGCTTCTTATATTTCGACACAAGGCGCCCGCCCGCAGAGGTTTGGTTGCCATCGCTACAAAATGCACGTCGCGTTTGCGCATTCTGCAGTTATTCTGAATCATACGGTGTGTTGTTCCAAGCTATAATCGGACGCGTCGCCTTGCCTTAATTTATCTGAAAACGACGTATTCTACAGTGTTAATCATCGTAGCTGGCGTTGGGACGTATTAAGTTCTTGTTAATTTTGCAGTAAGTTTTGAAGCTTCAGTGAATGCATGTAAGACGTAATTTCTAGTTTTAATTGTCGCAGTTGGTGTTGTGCGCGATTTTTCACTACAGCGTTGAGGTTGTGTACTTTCTCTGACCTTGTTTAGCCCTCCAACGTTTCACCTGTTAGCATTGCTTGCTGATGTAATGACTGATGACGCGTAGTGTTACGTGAAATCGGTTTCCTATTAAAATTTGTGATTGATTCCTTGCTTGTTTCACCTGTGGAGTGAAGTTGCTTCAAGGTTTCACATTTCTGGTAAAAGATGATTAAGAGGCTAACTGGCCATCTGAGTATAGTTTTAATAAGTGTTTTTATCTTGCTCACATTCTCTTAACTAATCTTTTCCATATGTGATGTGACCGAAGTCACATCAGTTATAAACAAGTAATCAATTTCTGGCTAATAGTGGTGAGACTAAGCAGGCAGTTACGGCGAAGGACTTCCTGTAAGCACTTAAACTTAATATTAAAGTTTATTACTTTCATTGGTTTGTTTGGCAAATACTTACATGTTCTGCATTTTGTCTAGTTTGACGACGTGTTTTACCTGAATTTTTGGCTTCGATGATCACATTCATTTAAATCTTGTTTAAGAACTAACAAAATGCTCTTAAACGTTTAAAAATGGTTAAAGCTGTTTTCAAAAATCATAAACTCATATTTATTCCTGGTATTGTGAAGTGGTGGTGGGTTAATTGCGATTTTGTGGTGTGAAAAGCTGTTAAATAATCAAATGCATGGCAATAAGAGTTGCTGATTGTGTGACTTCAAGCTCAGAAACTCTTTAAAACTTTACTCAGCGTTAACTAAAAATAATGCATTACTTCTGATTTTGTGCTTCTGCATTGCTTCTGATCAGGGCCGTAATGAGGGGCCGTAGGGGGTAGAACCCCTTGAAATTTTTTTCGCCCCCCTGAAAAAATGTGTTGGACATAGTTTACAACTATTGGACATAGTTAACAAAATTTGGTCCCCTCTCAGAAAACTCTTCGCCCCCCCCTGGTGTCCCAAGCTGGTTACGTGCCTGCTTCTGATGCATTGCGCATAACTGTTTTAATACATTCCTTGCATCTGCGCAGACGCACCAGTGCGGAACATTCACACTCAACTGAAACACAAAAATGTGTCGATAACGTGGAAGAATCCAAGCAGTGACTCGGAACAGAGATGTAGAGTTCAACTCTGTCAAGTCAAGTCAAGGTAGGTCCAGCCAGACTATCGTAAAATGCTATCCTAAAAGGTTCCGCCCAAGTCAAGCCCCGCTTATCAATTCTTCAAACAAATCGGAGTTTAATGAAAGTTTATGAAAGTTTAATGAAAGTAAAAAACGCAAATTAATGAAAGTTAGATAACTGAGTTGACTGATAGAGCACTCAACAAAACGATGCTATCAGGAGAACACCGCACTATTCGGACCGTGATTGCTATTGCGGTTTTTGTGAAAACGCTCTCACTGATAAATGGACGTCAAACCGATCCCAAACTTCAAAAAGAAATGCTGTGGGACTTCGCTGCTTGTTTAACTCAGAGTTTCACAACGTGACGTAGAGTGCGTACTTATAACTTTCCCACTATTGCAAAATATATAAAATGTATAACTCAGCCAGTTTTAAATGAAAACTTCCGAGTGCAATTATCCTGTATTTTTCGCATTGCTGAGGCATTTCTTCCAGCCCCGTAGCCACGGTTGCATTCGGGGGCAGTGCCCCTAAAATATTTTATGTGCCCCCCAAATTTTGAACATGCAGATAGCTTTTCGTTATTGATAATCACAGCGGTTTGTTTTGCACAACGCGATGAATGAAATCCGCACCCTTGCAACATTGCATCTAATCACCACAGATTTAACCATGACCTGCTGGTTTGTTTGAGTCCATTTCTTTGTCTTTTGCCAAAACTTGTGCGTGCAACTAACATCTCATCAGTAAACTATGTTGCGATGTTGTGCGACCCCGGGGGGGGTGGCACAGCCACGCTTTAGATTCAGTAGATAGTTAAAGTTATGCGTGGATTCTCCGTACTGAATCAGGGATCGTTATCACAGATTAAATTCCTGTTTAACAAAACCGAATTACTAATTTATGATTATGCTCTCCTGACATACTCATATCAATTAAACCACCAATGAATATTATTATATAGCTCATAATTCTATTAATCATAAACAAACAAAAAGCATAATCATCTCAGTACTCACCAGTTTACAATATCCAATTTTGCCCAAGCACTTCTCGACATAAGACAACTCACACTTAAATACATTCTACTTTCTGTTACTATCTTCACAGTGAGCGATAGGGAGATCAACGACCTATATAGATCGGTTCCCCCATTCAAGCATTTTTTACTATGAGTATAAATTCTGTCTTTCCAATATTTCACGCTATCAATATTTTATATCGAGCATATATATACGCATATATATGAATATATCATACCAAAATATAACATATCTAATTCAAACATAATTCCTTTCAGTAACTGCGTATCTAACCAAATTATCCATACAATTGTACAACTTAACTGACTCTTTCTGTTTTGTTCACTGACTGACTATTCGGGCCTGACTAGTCACAATTCATTCTGAGGAACCAGTAACCAGTGTTCTTGCGGAAATATCCATTAATCAATCATGAATCGTTGTGTTCACAACTTCTTGTATGTCGATAATAATCCAAAGTAAGTCGATGTTTTCTCACTTCTTGTACGTCCATAAATAATCGAAATAGGTCACGGTTTCAAAGTTTCTAGTATCATCACTGAATGACTGCTAATGTCTAAAGTACTTGTATCACTAATTTAACGTCAATTAAGTTAAAAAGGTCCAGTCACTTGTACCGCCAACTTAACGGCAACCAAGTTAGTCACTTGTACCGCTAACTTAACGGCAACCAAGTTAGTCACTTGTACCGCTAACTTAACGGCAACCAAGTGGGAGAGTCTTATTCAAAAGACCGACTTTATGTCCAAATTCGGCCGTATTTATAATTGGGCATTGCTTCAGAGTTTGTTAACACTTCTTTGTTTCATGAGCTTTGATTGGTTGCCTTTTGTTAAAGCTTCTTGTGATTGGCCAGTTCGATTATTTTCTGGAAGTTTCTGGGGCTTGCTGATGTCTATGTTTCTACCTTCTGAACTTCAGTTCATGTTCCGTTTACGCATTTCCTGTCACATGCATTTCCTGTCGTGATTGTCCATTCGGTAACTGTCATGTGCTTTCTGTTGATATTTCATTGTGATTTCGCTGGGGTGACTTGAGGTTATTGTCCTTGGATAACAGTTTGCCAGTTTCTATTACCTTGGCAACGGGTTGACAACCAGTTTTCATTGGTTGACACGTCTTGTCGTTGCTGTTACTTTCGTCAGGCTTATTAGCTTTTCCGTAGAGCTGGTTTTATATACAAGAATTCGTTGTTCAGGCAAAACTAACCTTCGAAGTAGAATGCAAATCAAATTTGGTAACAGATGTAACCTTCAAAGTAGAATGCAAATCAAATTAAAAGATTTAATACAACAAGAAGAAAAACTTGTAAATATGGCCTCTGAAGATGTGGCAACGTTAATATTATGCGGGCTTGATAAAGCAAAGCAACGTAAATTGGGCCGCTTACAGTTGCGTTTCCCCGATCTTCAAAAGAAAAGATCGTATTTCGCTGGCGTTACAACTATAAGTACGCCTAAATACATCAGAGTGGAATATTTAGGCCTACATGTTGTTCCGTATAATGATTGTTGATGTGAATACTTATGGCCACTCGATTCAACAAACCGACAGCTAGCTGTCACTAATATACCTAGAGCTCTCAGGCAAGCGGATTTGTACAACGATCACCGCGAAGGACTAACGCCTCTTGCTTAGGCTTACTTGCCGGCGATGGCTGTGAATTACATCATCGATGGAAAAGCGCAGACGCCCAAGTCGCGGAGCGTGCTCGCAAGAGAGGAAGAAGATTTCGACAATTACGACCATGTATTACCACCACTCAAAGAATTACTACAGTTGGTCTCATAGGAAACAATCAAGCCGATGCATCCGGCGAAAAATGAACTTTTTTAAGTTACAGAACAATTACAATCGACGCACGGAGTAAGACAGGCGCAAGACTCGTGTGCCAGACGCATGCTACTCATCACTCATGTTATCTCTTTATGATATTTTTGTCACGTTTTAGGGATGTCGGACACACTTATTATCAATTAGGAGTCTTACACCTGTCCTCATTGTCCACGAGGAGGAGGAATCGCTCCTCCGAACCTTAGGCTGCTATAACGCAACTAAAGCAGAATCGGAAATTCTTTTACGGCTCTCAACTGCTGAACTGCGAAGCTTTTTACTTAGACCTACTTCGAAAAGTCCGATGACGTGCAACCAGGACTTTTCAAAGATGGAAACTGCACTTCAAACCGAATTTAAGCCACGTCCGCCTAATTCGCCTCGGCAGTGGCAACCTACAGTAAGTCCAAGTCACGTCCGCCCAATTCGATTTAAGGCGGTGACACCCGTTAATCTATTAGGGAAACATTATTCGACAACGGTCTTAAGTTTAAAAGCAAAATAGTGTTATTCGCCTAAAATCAATCATTTCCCCCCACAAATTTTTGGGCTGGCAACGCCACTGTGGAATGCTCGCCCACGGTTGAGCCGATGTAGCTACAGACTGCATACCGTCGATCATGGTGTTTAATTGGAGCAGGATTCGGCAAACTTTTGCCAACTGTGTGCCAACATACGGTTTTAAATCTTTCAGTGTGCCAACAACATGCGCATTTTATACAAGTCAAGGTCAATGTGCCTTCTGTGTGAATCATAACAAAATTGTTATGTAAAACATGGAATTTCTGCGTGACATTAGAAATTGCTTGGCGTGCCAAATGTGGCACGCGTGCAGCAGGTTGTCGACCCCTGAATTAGAGTAATAATGATTGCAGGCCCTGATTTGATTAGTTGTGATTATGATCGTCCTCTCATTTGGCAAAATTTTAACACAGATGCAATGAGTATTTATTTAAGCAAGTTCCGCCCGAGTAAAGGTTGTCACTAAAAGGGAAGATTCGGACGGCTTACAAATTATGGAACTAAATTATTTTCTATATTTCGAGCTCATTTTCCTACCCAAACAACAACTCAAAACAGGGAGACCTCCGTGACCTCTAAGCCAACCGCTAGAGAATATGGGCTAAGCCATATTCGAAGGGGAGAAACTGTGTACGGTAACCCTCATTGTTTGCGTTGTATTTTTCGCGAGTGAAATTATATGTTATATTGGCAACTCGTGGTTGTTGATTGTAAAAACAGTTTGGTAAAACTCAAAATCTCACTGGCCATTTCAACGATCTGACCAACGGTTAAGACTTTGTCGTTGCCAATGGCCTTGTATGGTTGTCTCCATGCGGGAAAACCTAAACTAGTATGTTTAAAGGCAGAAATATAAAAAAGTCTGCTCAAGAGGGACTAAAACGGGATCAATTTATTCGTGATTCCGCGAAAAAGATTTCTCGTTGTATTCGGGCTAAAAATAACGAAACGAAGCGTTACGAGCTGGAACCGACCCTGGTTCAAACCTAAAACATCGACTCCAGCTCGGGCGTAATATGCGAACTCCAGCACTCCTGCTCCGTGTTATCTCTGGGCCGAACTCGGAAGCATGTTAAAGAAATCAACCAGGACCGACGAAAAATCATACGTGAACTGTCGTTGCAGGCAAATTCTACTTCGTATTGGTTGATCCAGGGTTAGGTTGGACTAGTGGAATCTAAAAAACTGCTTTCACCAAATGATCTATATTCTAAGTAGCTCGGCAACAAAAGTGCTGAATCAGTGTTGGGCGCCAGTTTCACTCGACCAAGTCATGACCAGGCGCGGATTTACCATTAGACCAAAAAGGCTTAAGCCTAGGGACCCTGATTTCGGGGACCCCAAAATTTTGGAATTAAGGACAATTTCCAGCATTTCTGTAAGCAACTATATTTTTATTTCGATTAAACGCAAGGTTTTTTTACTATGCCGCTAGCAAAAGATGCCTATATAAGAATGAGCGCGAAGGATTGAAGTGAATGACGATGAGCATTCTCCTTTTCTGGCGTTTACGTATGATGTGCGGAACAAAACGCCTGAATCCATTATTCAGATTGCACGAGGCCAGTGAGGTACTCCATAAATATGCAATGGGAGTGCGGTCAGATAACTTCACCGTTGCCTTTTTCGTTAGTTTCATTGTGACTGGTTTTGTTCCTGATATCGAGGGAATTCAGAATAAAGTAATATGGTTATGAATTGGAACAACTTATTCAGTGAATGTAACGAGCATGTTTAGCGCTGATTTGTATGACATCAGTCGTCGCAAACCTTCCAGGCCCCCAATTTAAAATAGCCTAGGGCCCCGAAAATCAAAATTCGCCTCTGGCCATGACTGACTTGAAAATATTTGGATGACTCTCGAAAGGCTTGTAACTCGTCAAATGTGGCTCGGGCACATCAACGGAAATCGAAAGGCAGGACACTTCGTTGGTGATATGACTTGAAGGTGCCTTGAGAATGTGCCCCAGAACAGGGCTTCTCAAACTATGGGTCGCGAAATATAATTTTGGGGTCGCAAACAAATTGGCATGACAACCAGATCTAAATGTTTTTGTAACTAATGGGACGTTTGCATGTATCATTGACATTAGACTATCCATCAAGCGGTTGCCTAGAAACAAAACTTTTTTGAAAATGGGGTCGCAGAACAAAAAGTTTGAGAAGCCCTGCTCTAGAACATGTTGCTTTGCAGACATTCTTGCATTGCGAGAGACAGGCTTCGAATTTGTAAATTGGATCCCAAAGATTTTAAAGTGGTTTCCTGCACCTATACTCTTTAGCTCGACGAGCGCGAAGAACTGTGTTGTTAGCTAGACTTTTGAAATGACACAGAGACAGGTCTAAGAAACGCGCATACTTAGCTCGCTCTGTTGAAAATCTCCCTCACACAATACTTGGCTGGGCTTTCGCTGCCAAAACACCAGTGCACATTTCGTTGGTTGGTCACAAGCACGCAGGTTAGCAAATTGTAACCAGATAACTGCAACATTGAGCGAAGATACCAACGAGAGTAAAAAAAAAGCAGTCGAAGCAATAAAAACCCTGATCCGAGACCGGGAGTTACTGGCAAAAAACGTGAAGCAAACATTTTTTGAGGGAAAAAGAACAAATAAACTCCAGCAAAGTGTTCAAAACAACATCAGCTCAATGAAAACGCGAGCAATCTTTATTGACGTCATAATAATGGTTTTGTCGATTTGCTTCGAGACCGAACTTGCTGTATGCTTGAACTGACCCCAAACGCAAAGCAACAAAATGCAGATCAGCTCAACGCCGCTAAATACTTACGGTATTCGTAAACATTACATCACTTCAGATCAGACAAATTAATGTTGAACAACAAAGAAAATAAGGTTTACGACAGAAGTGCAACGACGAGAAAAAAAGCACGATTCCATGGTTTGTGTAGAAAGTATGAATGAACAGTAAACGCATAAGCACCATCCGCCGGACGTACGCGAAACGCAATGGACTGAACTGTGTAACAAAATCGTGACTAAAGAACGAACGTACAGTGAAGCAAGGTCATAAGCAAGCAGTAAACCTTGTGAACGAACGGGTGGCAGAGGTCCTCACAACGCTGGCACTTAAAAAAAGATGTTTAGTGATTTTTGGTTGTCAGCGCGTCTCCGTCAACAGTGCTGTTTGAAAGAACAACTTTGTTAGGCGGACTTACTTTCCGCAGAGGATCCACCCTCAGTTCCTCCACAACAGCTGCAGCTTTAGATGAGCAGTTGTTCACTGACGGATTTAGTTGTTGGGGCACAAGATGGGAGATCCGAGGGAAAAATGGCGACAAGAAATGAAACGTTGAAGTTGAAAGTGGGTCAGGAAGAAGCATGGCTGAACAAGCGGAAGTTGTACTTAACATCTTCGCCAACATTGGGTTCGAGCACAAAACTTGTGGATTAATCCCAAGTGGGTAGTGGTGATGAATAGTGGAAGGCAGTGAATCCACACTTAGAATCGAAACGGACGAGCAATGATTGGAAGTCACTGGGAGTTCACTGTGATTATAAAGCTCTTTGTTAGGAGGGTTCAACCAAATGGTGGGATGGGCAACCACAGCAGCTTCAATCTTCTCAATGACAGCTGGAGCAGGAGCTTCATCTTTACACTTCTTACAGAAGACATTGGCATTCTCGAGCTCTGCACAAAAGATTTATGAAGAATAACATAGCACAACATCGCGAGATTTAAAAACATTCATTCAATGAACAATACCGTGAAATCTACGAAATATGCAGCATTAAGTAAACCTCAGTTAATCCAGATCTTCGCCAAAACCGCATAAAATTGGTAGCAGTAATGCAGTTTTTTTAAGGCGTTTTAGGGACCCGATTCGGGTCCCTAGAATCAGAGAAAATTATCATCGGGTCCCTTGCATCAGAGAAAATTATCATCAGGTCCCTACAGATCCATACCGGGTTCCTAACAATTTCCTTAAAAAACCGTGCACTAATGATTTCTAACGTTTTTCTTTACAAACATCTTCGGTTTATCCGGATCTTTGCCAATTCCGGATAAAATCTGCTCTTTTCACATCTCGTAATCCGGATTTTCCTGCACTTCCACGCTGTTGTGTTCCTAAAGTGCACAGATTGGTTTCTAGGAAAGATTTGGCAGCTTTATGACGCAACACAAGCGTGCTCACGATCAACGACGAACGTATACAATTATCATAACAACGGCCACAACTGCGTGCAACATTAGACTAATGGTAGTGACGATTATTACGTCACACACCGGCATGGCATACCACATTGCACGCCGCCGCACCACGGTTTCAGTCTATTGATAAATATTGAGTGTGCGTGTGTAGAGCATTATCCCTGGGTGCACTGTAGTCGGTAAGATGTCTGGAGGGCATTACCTTCCAAATAAACTGACTGCTCATGGACCACTCTGCGTCAGTCCAAAAAAACAGGTTTCTTCGCAGCCAAGTAATATAAAATTATGAACTTAAGATTGTTCATAACTGCCTGGATATGGCGATCACTATTCTGCTCTAGCATTGTAAATACTGTGCAAGAACAAATTCATTTTGGTTAGCTGCGAAAGCCTGCTGCTGGGTCGTAAATGTGTTCAATTAATAAATTTCACCGATATCTCAGTATTTTGATCACGTCAGCGGGTTGAGAAAAACCCGTTTTTTTTTTCAAAAAAACCCAACCCACCTGTTATTTTCAAAAAACGTTTTTCTTTGTTGTTTTTCAAAACAAGATTTTGTTCTTTTTTTGAGGAAAACGGAAAAACCCCATTCTGAAGTGTTTTTATTATATCATGCAATATCACGATTTTCAGAATTACACAATAATAACTTGTTATACCTATTATGGCATTCAAAACTGAGGGTAAAGAAATGTACCCCATCTCCCCGTCTTTGTTTTGACTAAGTGTTGCTGGTCAGTTCATCCTAAGTGGTAAGGCTTGTACAGCAAATAGAGAAAAGCCACTCCCACACAAACTCAGCAGTTTCACGTCAAGTTTATGTACATGCCCTGCTAGTTAAGCATCTATAGAGGGTATTTTTTCAATGTATGATTTGGTATGCTCCATAATCAGTAAAAGTTTGGATGCAGAGAAGGCAGAAAAATTGGTTAAAATATACCGATTGCGTAGAGCTGAAGATAACCATTAGAATTTACTCAAACTGTTCGATTTATTCTTCTCTTTTGTTCAAGTCCTTCAAATTTCGTTGCTGTTCGTTTTGTTTGATCAAAAAAGAATTATAATTAACTGTACAAACGTCCTGCTTTTTTTCTTTTTTACTTCTTTGTATATTTTTCAAAGGAAAAGTAAAGACTGGGTTTTTTGGTGGGTTTTATTTTTTTCAAGTGGGCTTTCAAAAAATATCCGGATGGATTTTTTCGGGTCGGGATTTTTTACAACCCTGGACGTCAGGCAAGAAGCAACCATCTTCGGTTAATCCAGATCTTCGCCTAAACCGGATAAAATGGTCGGTTAAATCGAATCCGGATTAACCGAGGTTTGCTCCAACTTGAAATCGGCATAGGTACTTCCATACAAATTTTCATCTACGTTCTTGCAGTGTTCAGCCGGACCCGCGTAACGCATCGTATGAAAGGACGTGATGTACGGCAGTGGCGTGCAGAGGTCTGGTGATGCCCGGGGCGAGTGTTTGATTGTATGCATCCCTACCAAAATCTAGTACAGCAGAACTCAGAATTCGTCATTGTTTCGTCGGTCCCGACAGAATCCCTATCTTTTGTGTACATTTCTGTTCATCTAATTCGCCAATTTGCTTAATTCGTCACCTCTTTTGATCCCTTGGAAGCGTTTTGTTCGGCTAATAGGTCATTTGCAGTTTCGCTTTTGATGTCTAAGCAGCTAGTACGTGTGGGAATTCAAACAAATTAAGGATCTTTATCTGAGAGTTGTTGCACCTCGCAATTTGTTTATCGAATTTATACACGAGGTGCGAAGGGCGACCGGACCCCCCATTGAGAGAACGCGGAAAAGTTTATTAAAGATTTAAAAGGTGGTTGATTAAATGGAGGAGTCCAGATAGAGCAGAGGAATTAATTGTTGTATTCAACCATAACGTCATAAACTTGTATTTTATCGCAAATAAGAGCACTATGTATACAAGTTACTATGATGAAGTAGACAAGCTTCTATGATAGAGTTTTCACCTGTTTGCTTAATTCGCCACTTTTTTCTAACCCCCTTGAGGTGACGAATTCTGGCAAATTCTACTGTATTGAGAAGCGGCGTATGGTGGTCACTGTCACTGGATATACGCTGTTTGTGACGTCACAATATGGCATCATATTCACGTTTGCAAACAAACGTTTTGGCGAAGTTTGTTAATGCAACATGCATGTTATTCTCCACGCACTCTACTTACTCGTTGTACAATGTATCACTGTAATGAACATATTATCAGCGCTCCAAGTTAGAGACGGGAGCAAAAAGACAGCAGCACTCAACGCCACTACAGAGCAGTAGAGACAGACATGTCTAGCGTGCCCGCGTTCCGCGCGGTGAGGTTTTGGTAAATTTCACTGCGTGCTGCTGGTAGATCTGCCTGACTTTTAAAAATTGGAAACCGCGCCAGTGCCACCGTGTGGGCGTTTTACAGCTAACGATGGGTTTTTGCAAAACAAAATTAAGACATTTCGAAAATTATTGTCTTCCAAAGATATTTTGCTTGTGTGTCAGTCAGTGCAACTGCAAAAACAAATACTGTATGAAAGTCTGATTAAATTTTGACAGCAAACTTGTTATGGCTTTGCGCGCAGTAGCAAAGGGGGATGTATGATGTGGCAATCCGAAAAGATTAAAAACATTCTGTAAATGCGTATGCAACTCTTATAACCAGAGTTGGCACTGAAAGCTTTCAGGGGGAGCACAGAGCTTCTGGTGAGTGGTCGAAAATAGTGAATGCTGTTGAAGGTAAAGCTTAACCAGTGTAATGGGGTTGCAGTGCGGGCAGAGGAGACAAATTTTCTGTCCATCTCTACAGAGCAGTTCATAACTGCAAAAATATCTGGCAACGCGTTGAAGCAGGGGAGTAGAACCAGTGATTAATCACTGGTAGAACACACTCAGTACTACATCAGCGCAGTTCACAACTGCACAAACATCAGGCTGCGCGAATGTCTTGTCGAACAGCAGTGGAGCATTAGAACATTTAGATCAGCGTTTATTTTGTTCCCAGGACATCTGGAATAACCATACGGTTTTCTAGTCAGATGCCCTGATAAGGCAGAGAAGGTATGCGGCTGGGATGGCGGACGCCCAGGGTTGTGGAGTCAGATGTAAAATGTCCGACTCCAACTCCGACCTTTCCAAAAGTTCCGACACCGATATATTAGCATAAAGTGATTGAAGTTTAGCTGTAAACAATTTTGCAGCATTAGCAACCAACGTGAATCATCGTACACAGCAAGAAATCTGTTTTGAAAGTTTAAAAAAAATGCACCATTTCGACAAGCATAAGTTAGGACCCAACGTAGGAGTGCGATGTAAGAAGTGATTCACTTAGATTTCCGGAGTCGGATAACAAATCTTAATGTTTTTAGGAATCCGACTTCACTCAAAAACCTCGACTACTTGCGATTCCGGCTCCGCAACCCTGGAAGACACCCAGGGTTGACAGTTTGAAACTTGACAAACTACACAGGAATTGGGAATGCGCATGAAGTATACAAGAAAACCTTTGTTTTTTATTATGTGGCTGTTATATGTACAACTACTGACGGGACAGAACGGACACGGGCTTGTGTGAGCCATTTTGATCCATCCGCCTGGACTACCAATTTATTACGATGCTCAAAATGATGTACATATTGCAAGCGCAGGTGTGAGGCTGTATTAGCACACATGCAGGGTTGCTTGCCACATCAGATAAACGGGAGACTAGAGATGGATAAAAAAAGTCAGCTTGGTCAAGCAAGTTGAAATACTGTAGTACTGTTTTCAAATTTGACTCAAAAAACACTTAAATGTTCATAATTATTTTTCAATCCTCTTTTGTGATTTTCCTTTGATCGCGAAAAAGTAACGTCATTATCAATTTCATTGTGTGTGCACCGCACACCTGGATTGCAGGTCCCTGGTATTGAAGAATGTAATATTACTGGCCATTGAATACGTAAAAACTAGTTTTGACAAAAAAACAAGTTTCGAAAAATTAAATCCATGTGGCATGTTTGAAGCCTTACAGCATGAAAAATCATCTGCTTACAGCATTTTAATTTTTGTAATTTAACTCTTTGGATGCCCCCTGTCTTGGATGCCGGGAGCCGTCGCCCCGTTTGCCCCCTCTGCACGTCACTACTGTGCGGCCTTTGACAAGACCGTTGAGAATGTTTTAAAAAGCTTTGAGCGACCAATACCGGAATTTTGTCTGTTGTTGAAAGACATTAAACCACCTCCAATTAAATAACTAAACTGATGCGATCGTAATCAGGGGGTGAGCAGCTTGTTCGAATGGTAGACGATACGTTGCTGTGCAATCCTCATATTGCAAACACTGCCTGTTTCTGCAAGTCATGGACCGGCGCACCCTAAACATACCTTTGTATTACCTGTGCTGCATCAGTGAACTTACTGGCAGGTCCGGACACTCCCTTCTGTGCCTCGTTTCTGTGCCTTCGGGCTTGGATTCTATTTTTCCCGAGCTTATACTCCACGACGGATCAGCTCTAAAATCCTGCTTACGCGTTTTCTGCACTTCCTGCATGTCCTAACTCGAAATTCCCAAGATCTGGAGAAGAGCACTAGTAGTTGCGATCCCTAAGCTGGAAAAGCCATCGGGGGACCCAAAGAGTTATCGCGCTGTGTCTCTGATGTTTGTCCCCTTTAAATTCCTCGAGAGACTCATCTACGCTCGTGTCGAACCAATCATCAATCCATTACTCCCGTCGGAACATACCACCTTACTGACGCAAGACATCGAGGATAGCTTTTCGGCCAAAATGAAGGCCGGAGCTGTGTTTGTCGATCTCACAGCAGCCTACGACACTGTATGGCACCGTGACCTCACCTGTAGGTTGCTGCGATTGCTGCCTGACAGACACATGGTCGGCATGATCATGGAGATGGTTGGCAGTCGCAGCTTCACCCTCACCACTGGTAACAAAAGCAGGTTACGACGCCTCAAGAACGGCGTCCCACAAAGATCGGTCTCAGCACCTCATCTTTTCAACATCTACATTTCATCTTTTCAACATCTACATCTCTGACCTGCCAACCACCATCTCCAGAAAGCATGCATATGCTGACGATCTAAAAATCTGGCATGCTGATGGAGACTGGCAGGCAATGGAAGGGGTGCTCACCAAAGACACGGTGACTATAGGTAAATACCTCCAGACTTGGAAGCTAAAGCTCAATACTACAAAAACGGTGTCGTCAGTCTTCCACCTCAACAGCAAGGAAGCTAAACGTGAGCTGAAAGTCAACTTCAACAACGAAACCCTGCCCTTCTGCTCCGATCCCAAATACCTCGGAGTAACGTTGGACAGGTCGGTCACGTATCATCGACAGCTTGAGTCACTTCGCAAGAAGCTGATATCACGCGTTGCAATCTTGAGGCGGCTTGCTGGCTCTGGCTGGAGCAACAATGTTGTGAACAGCTGCCTTAGCCCTGGTGCATTCAACAGCAGCGTACTGCGCTCCTCTCTGGTGCCGCAGTGCTCATACCCGCCTCATCGACCCCACCATCAACGACGCCTTGCGAATTGTGACTGGCTGCCTGCGTTCTACACCAGCGGACAACCTTCCCATCCTCGCAAGCATCCAACCCGATGAGCTTCGTCGCAATGGAGCCCGTCTCCAGTATGCCATGACATGGACCCTGGACATCTGCTCCACTCAGCACTCACCTGTCTACCAGGTGCGAATGGACGCCGTCTCAAATCGAGACACCCATTTGTACTCGCCGCACAACCCATCAGTTCATCATGACGACAACAACAGAAGTGATGCGCTCTGCGTGGATCACCAATGGAATGTGGGGTGGTTGAGAACACTACGAGACTCTGCACTTTCAACCCCGACACTGGCACCACTCTCCTGGAATGGCTCTCCCAAGAACAGTGTGGGTCCGGCTTAACCGCCTCCGCACCGGTGTCGGACGTTTCCACTCCTGCCTGTACAAATGGGGAATGGCCTCCTCTGCGGCCTGTGAGTATGGCGCAGAAGAACAAACCGTCGACCATGTTGTCCTCCAATGTCCAATCCATCGCCTCCCCACGAACTGCATGGCCTGACGGTTCTGGATGATGAGACAATCGAATGGCTGCTCAAGCTCAACACCTGCCCCGAGATCCAATGTGGCCAAGCAGCGGTTATGAACAACTCGCTCAAACGATGAAGAAAGCCTTAGCAGTGTCACATGTGGTCATCCTGTACCCATCGACGGCCTACTGGAAGGGGAGTACTAAGAGGTACATTGTACCCGGCCCGATACGTATTAGGGCCCGGGAGGATGAAAGTATGTACAATATAAGTTTTTCTGTAAAGAAGCCCAAAATTGATGGTCGCTTTCTCCAACTGCAGCGCTGGTAGCTATAACCAGTGTTCCCCCGAGGATCTTGGCAAATGCCAAATTTGTCCGAATAATGTTTTTAATGAAAATTTGACCAAGCTTTTAGGTGCTTTCAACGAGCTTTCTTTTGTTGTCATCTTCCATTATGTCGCAATATTTTGTGGATATTACCTCATAAACATCAAGTAACGTTGAAACTACGATGCAGTAGAGTTTATGTATAGTGTATCGTCCATACAGTAGTAGATTCTACGCAGTGGAGTAGAACTATAATAAACCGCTCACATAAGCGTTGTCGCATCTCGCAGAAGCTCGGCTCAGTTATTTCAACAATAACCAGCGCCGCATTTTATTGCCAGATGATGCAAAGCACATTGGCCCATCAAAATCTAGAAAAACGCACTCCCTTGCCAAAGTTGCGTGCCAGACCAAGTCTGTGTGATGCACAACACTCAGCAGCAGATAAATTCGGCGCGCTACCCTTTTGCAACGTACGCTTACTGACAGTTCACACGTAATAATTGCACAAACAATAAAGAGCTATTTCACGTAATTGTGACAATAGAGCACTGTTATTGTAACTTGCATTTGTTACAGAAGTTAATACAGATAACCTCATGTCACTTGTGATGTAACCAATCGTTTTCGGTCGGTTGGTGGTATTTAATGTGCTTGCGACCAGATGTACGAATACGATCTAGCTCGAGATTAGCAACGTTACACAAATATGTTTGGTATGTGCGACATAGGATGAGATAAAACCACTGCCGCTTTGGTGTAAATATGGTGCGCTAGCTGCACGAATGTGACAGCTAACGACTAAGCTCTGCCAACGTTGCTTGCAGCAAATGTATTCGGTAAAATTGATTAGCCTTTACATGGCTCGTCGGAATGATTCAGGTAATTGTTGCAGTATAGCCATTAGCGCAATATAGGTGCTTGTCAGCTGCAAGTAGCCCATAAATACAGACGATTTTCTCAGTTCCAGGACATAAATACACAATACAAAACGTCAATACATATTCTCCTGAAACTCCGTTACTAATATTATCATAGTAATGGAAGTGTGGAACAAGTTGAGTTTTTTTGAAATTTTTCTCTTTTTTTGTGGAATCGCCTTCATTTATTTTTCAGGTGTTTCAGGCTCATCACTACGAAGTCAAAATTATACAGAGCCTTTTGTTCACGGCTTTTTTGCAAGTTTTCGATGATGGCCCCAAAAGCTAGGGGACCCGGCGTCGTTCTTTGTACCCCCTGGTAAAATTTATCTGGGAAGCCCTGCACTTATCTTAGCGTACTCTACGGCAGGGGTAGCCAACTTACGACCCACGTGTCAAATTTGGTGCATTGGATTTGAAGTGGTGCATTGCATTCCTGTGATCGTAACAAAGTGAACGTACACGTCGTCGACGAGCCGCGTTTACAATCGTCGTAAATACTGTAACTTATCGCAGTTTCATTAAAGTGAAGCTGCCAGTGTGGATGTGGCGAATTCTCATGGGTTATGCGCAATACCAAACTAGTTTGTGCGGAAAGGCTTAGACTTGCTCAACTAACTGATCAACACATGCTTAATACTTGTGCGACTGTGCAGTGCCGGGCGTTTGAACTCCAAACATAGAAAAACTATTGAAAAGTGAGTAATTGCAGTTTTTATCTGCTGGTTTACCAGATATCCATTGACATTTAATAATATTACCTGGTAAATCACTAATGATGTGAAAAAACATCACTACAAGAAACAAATATGGTGATATTGGCGTTTGAAAAAATTGGCATATGGCGCGCGAAAGGCTGTCCGCCCCTGCTCTACGATATGGTGGTAGCTGAAAAGATGGTTAAGATGTAAAATGTCGCTACCTCCTGGATGACTTCATTAAACAAAGATAAACCTATTTAATAGAGCTTTTAGCTGATTTTCAGTTCTGCACTAAAAACATCCCTGATGAATTGAACATTAACCTCATTTTCCACAAAACTGAAGATTTTTGGTCCAACATACAGTTTGCGTCTCAATTATTTACGCTCTGCAAACTGTCTAATCGCAAAGCAAAACCAATAATCAATTTTGAATTAAGAGTTACTCGTAAGGAACCAAAGAAATTCCAGACGAAAAGGGATATTGTACCCAAGTTTACCAAAAGTTTATACTGATCCTGATCAAGAAAAAGAGCAGAAAAAACAATAAAAACGTTGGCTTATACAGGTAGACGTTGTTAATTACTTATTATAGGTCAAAGAAGGTCCAGCAAAGTCAGACTTTTTCACGAAACATTTAAAAAGTGAACGAACGAAAGACTGACTAGTATTGGATGTAGAGGAAACGTTGAAGATTTGGAAAAATTTATCTTCGAGTATCTTCATGTTTACGTCCTACGGCTTCAACAACATATTTAAGCTTCCTTCTCTTTTAGAAATTACCTTGACTCAAACTTAGTTTTCTGGGTAGATAAACACCGCTATTGCATATTTATTCGGTAAAAGATAAAACAAGTTCCTTTATACAGTTTTTCCGACCTCAGCATCTTCCCTAGCCATGAGTGGACGAATTGGTGTCGCTTCTTTCTGACATACCGTGAACGGGTGGCTGCTGCATTTTCCACCAAACCCGTGCATTAAGCATTGCAGCGTCAGCACGTGCCAATTAAAGACTAGAAAATTATTACAAGAACAAGAAACAGATTAATCAATTGCCCTGACTGAAAAATGTCCAACTTACTTTTATGAGTACGATGGAAGAACTCATACTTGTTCGGAACTGCAAATGATAGGAGTAACGGCTGCACGGCGTGCACCAGGCATGGCTGTCTGATATTAAGCCTCACTGACGATTTATTTGTTAGATCTCAATAGCGAACGAGATTTTACGAATCCACACACGAGGAAAAAACAGAGCTATCGTCGTATGCGGCGCACGCGTGGCACTCGTCTTCACATGCAATCCATAGACGTCTAGTTAACAATACATGCGACCCGAATGTACAAAATTTCAACACATGATTTCGAAAAACCTTATTCAGTTGGCGTCGTTTGTTCACTCGGCAGCCTTGGTTAGAAATCAAACACCAAACAACATGATGCAATGCACTGGACACAAAACATGAGGCAAAATATGAGGAAACAACTGTGACGCGGGCATTCGCATAACACAAGACTACTCCAACCACAAAAACCTACCAATACGAGAGAAAAGGGTATTTCCACTCTTTCTTTTTTTACATTCTACAGCAGCAGAAAAATGGCGAGTATCCAATTTTTCAATGAAGCTGGACTGAGGCATGCGTTGTGGAATGATACATTTGTCCTGAAAGCAAGCAAATATATACAAGATGTACCAACGTAACTTCGACAACATCCATAAGTCTTGCACATACTGGCACTGTTGGTAATTTTCATTCATTCGCTCATTCATTTTCATGCCCGCATTGTTTCTGGGAAGGGTCGTGACGACAGCAGCTTTGGGAGGACCCGAGATACCTCACAGTTTCCAGCAGCCTCACATAGTTC
>JGI24158J21664_10002793_pt1 | contig 21507 bp, 7 predicted proteins | sample Ectturendosymbi3_FD_21664 | JGI IMG/M metagenome (IMG submission 21664)
TGCAAACATAAGGTGCAATGCGTCCTGTTTAAAGAAAAATTTGGTCTTCTCTTTCAGTGATCCTGGCAAAAGCTAGGCTACTGTATGCATCCTTCGTATCTTTGATTCTTTAAGCAGTAGGGCTTACTGTGATAAAGCTACTAAAGTGATGTGTGTTACCAACGTTATTTTCGGGCAAGAACGCCTAACTGAGCAGTTCCTTTACGCACTTTTTCTATGAAAGCGTTATTATCTTTACAAAACGGTGCTCATCTCCAAGCGAGCACTTCGCTTTCAACGTGCTCTTTCTGTGAGAGCATTCTCTTTGTGAACCTAAAGGCGCTGAGAGGCGGTGAGCTGCGCCTGGTGAGAGCAGTTGGAATGGTCAGACTTGACGAGATCCTCTTTGAAACTTTAAGCAAAAAATGGCACTAACACTGATACCACCACCACAAGTTTACTGTAGCCCATCGTCTGCACAAACCAAAGTTATTATCAAACCAGTATATTTCAGACTTGAAACCACCTAGCTTTATATGACGCCAGGGAATTCATGCCTTGCAGTAGCCCAGCTTTTGTCTGGATTACTGAAACAAAACACCAAGTTTTTCTTCAGACAGGGTACCATGTTTTCCTCCGACACGCTTCAGCGCTATATATGCATGCAGATTTAGCTATATATGTGCAGAGATAACTAAATGCGCACAAAGATAGCTATCTCTGCGCAGAGATCGCTCAAAGCACGCAGAGATAGCTATCTCTACACAGAGATAGCTAAATGCGTGCAGATATAGCTATCTCTGCGCAGAGAACGGTAAATGCGCATAGAGATAGCTATCTCTGCGCCGAGATAGCTAAATGCGCTAGCTAAATGCGCGCTCTGCGCAGAGATAGCTAAATATGCACAGAGATAGCAGTTTTTGTGCTAAATCTGTCAGATATGATATTTTTACGAACAGCGCCCCATAAAAAACTTCCATCTTAAACTTTTATCCCCGTTTCACAATTGTACACTTATCACTTTCATTACTTTGAAAACATCTGGCTACTTTTCCTTTTAACAGTACTCATCATTCTAACTATTGACACAGCTTTGCTTATCAAAGAGTGCTTGAATTTTGTTCTTCATTTAGATGTAGTTTTTGCACTCCAACATTCAGACCAACCGATTACGCCTTGTAAACAGAAATGTCGTAAACAATTCAACCAGACAACCATTACACCGATACAACGTCTTAAACTGTTTAAGCAGGAAGGCTCAAATTTTAATCTTTCTCAGCAAAGTAGGATCCGCCAGTGCATGAGTTCCAGGGTTACGTGTGTTGGATTTATATGACCAGACACTGAGGCCGAAAATGCACAGCTATTTATACGCCAATTAATTACGTGGAAAACTCATGCACTTCCTTGTTCTACTAGACTCCAGAATCTAGAGCAGGGGTCCCAACCTTCCTCCGGTCATATACCCCTTCTGCGTTTCGACAGATAAGGATGTACCACTGAAATTTCTTATGGCGGAACGGCTGAGTAAAAGAACAAAAAGCCTTTGAATTTTTAAGAGAACTTTTATATTTCACAATATTTGGAAAAAATAATATATCAATATATTTTTCCCTCTTCTGTTAACTTTATATGTACCCCATCAGATAGGNAAATGTACCCCTAAGAGTACATGTACCCCAGATTGAGAACCCCTGATCTAGAGTCTAGAGATCGTCCTTCGATGAGAACAAGACGCGAAGCAATTGGGTGTGCGCAAAATCTTATTTACGTTGAAGCAGTATGACTGGAACAACATAGATAAGAGAATAATGTCATTACAAAAACTATGTACAAGAATGAGTAAACTTGGTGAACGTATACATTTTAGATAAGATATTTTTCAAAGCGAAATTAAGTTGATCTTTACGTCCGGCAAGAGTACACAGGGCATGGCGCAACAATACGTAGGTAATGGCGCAATATTTCCAGGTGTCTCAATCTCACTGATAGCGCGTATACATGACGTATTGAAGTTATTCAAGCGATAAATATTGTGAATCGATCACGGTTGTACAGTACAAAAACGACTTGCACTTCATCACCAAGTTGAATAACGCACTTCAACTTGTATAATAGTACAAATAACAAACTCATAAACAAATTATAGTGCAATAATTATAATGTTCATGCTTGTTTGTTTGACTGCAAACTCCTGAAAAAGAATTAATGTCATGTAAAAGATAAGACCACAGCTTCGCTCTTCGTTGTTGTAGTTCTTTAAATTGTTCCAAATGTCATGGAATTCTCCATGGTTCCCTCTTTGTTGAACTTGTTTCAGTTCAGATTGTTCTCTATATATTGTGAAGTAGATATTGATGTTGGGAATAAAACGTTTCCTAATATCAGCTGCAAGCAGAACTCTCGTCTCTTTGGGATGATCAGAACATAAAATGAAGAAATTTTAACGAGGTAGGGCTAGATGAAATTAAGAGCTGAGGCAGAAGTAAAGTAGAATAGCTGTTTCAACACAAGTGTCTTGTGATATTATTACGGCAGTCAACAAGCAAGTTTATGGACAACACACTACAAGCAAATTTTGTAGAAAATTGCAGAGATAATTAAGCGCAAACAAGCCTCGGGAACACTTGCCTTGTCAACCTCCTCATCTGCAAGATTAATTTTTACAAGTGTTCAACATCCCGGACAGGAACGTGGTAAGTTTTTAAAATCCTGTGTTTGTTTCATAAATGTTTTTTGATGTACATAACTTTGCGGTAGTTGATGACGCAGCTTCTCAACATCTTCAAACTACAGTGTTCCAAAATAAGTTTTTTTCTGTCAATTTTTCTGTCTTTGAAGCTACGTTCGCATATGACTAAAACGAAGCACAAACCTTTGAAATTTGATGAAGTCTTCACCAACACAGTTTTCCGCAAACCATGTCTTAAACCAATTACATCGTGTTTTTGTGCGAGTTCACTGGACCGGAAAAGGCCAAAAGAGGAACTTCTTTTCGCTCCATTGCTGAAAGGCTTTAAATGTGTGGGTAACAGTACAACTGCGCTGCGCATAAAAGCGACTGTAGGTCTACATCTGAGAGTTTGCACTCGATAAATATTCAGGATTAATTACTTCACCGCTCATTTTATGACCATTCTTTTTGGTTTTCCACGGTGTGCCAAATTTTACCAACAGGATCTTCACTGTTCTCTGATGTAGTTCCATTCAAACTGCGAGACAGATTATTTTAAACTAGAAATGGAGCCATCTGCAAGTTGCAGGCAAGTGAACTGTTTTGAGCTATTACCAAGCATGATGTGCAGCCAAATTATTTCAGTATTTAGTACGTTCCGAAAGGTTTTAGTTAATTTTCTGCTTCATAGCATAGAGTTTTTTTTGGTTTTTGATAATTGCCACGATTATTTAGTTTTTTTGGGGGGGTTGCTCAAATGATTCAGTACACATATAGATTTTTTAAATGATTCCGAACACTGACGATCGGATGATCAGGCTGATAGTTTCATTTGTAAAGTTCTACGTGAGTCTTTGCGTTTGGAGTAACGAGAAAAAAGCGGTTATCGGTTGAAGACCTGGCTTTCAACCAGACGGTGCAGTAACAACTGAACCAGCACACGCTACTTACTTAGGCTATGTGAAGAAGAAACTGAAGAACTGAAACTGTCGTCAGTTGTTTTTCGAATGAATGACGACTTGTTTTTTTCGAATTGACAAACAAATGTGAGATTTTATGAGTTTGAGAAAGCATCAAATTTTTCAAGCCTTCTCATGGATAACACCCATGTTTGACAAGTTTCAGGCCAAGTTGGTTGCGGCTTACTTGAGTTAAGATAAAAGCTTATTGAAACCCCGTCGTTTTGCACTTCATATTCATCAGTTTTGCCAAGTTTGATTGGTAAGGTTGTTGATATACAAATTCACGACTTTTCAACATCAGCGTTATCCAGGAGTGCGCTCATAATTTGAAAGGGAAGCATTCGTCTCAAGTCCCTGATCTTTTCAGTGTGTACAACAATGTCATTGGAGCTGTTTGAAAGGAATGCAATTGAGACTTAGCAGGTCTGTGCAGGGTGCATGCAACTGAGACAGCCTTTACGCCCTCAAAACTCGGCTTTTTTGTACTAAAACATGCTGCTGTTCCATCTAATGGCTTGCAGTTGGGTTTCTGATAGTGATTGCAAGCTCAGAATGTGTGCCTTTGCATTGCAAAGGCACACATTCCCATTGATTACAATCTGAAAAAGAAGCTGAAAGTAATTTCGCTATTTTCAAGAACTTTTTTTTCAGAAAATTTAGTCATTCGGGTAAATAGTTAATTTTGACAAAAGTAATCTCCGTTTTTCCAGTTTTTTTCATTATCCGCCGAATAGAGTAAAATGACACGAAAGCGTAGATTTTTAGCTAAAATTAGGAAGTTTTTTGACTTATTTCCACGTACACCTTGGCACCTTGGCGGTGCAACTGTGATACTACACTTCTGTTAAGCTAAATTGATGCGTCTACTCACATGGAAGCACAAATCGTTGTACAACTGCAAAAATGTCGGTTGTACAACGAGTAAGGATCATGTAGGTTTAGGTTTTCTTGCATTTTTCCCAGCGTTATGTTGAACATAGCTTCTCTACTGTTTCAGCTTTTATTAATTTTAAATAACGAACAAAATTGAGCATAATTGGCAATGCCTTCATGAGAGCAGTATGTCTAGTGCCAGCACTCAGATTTTTGCATTTCCATATAATTGCGAAAATATTACTTGGAATTTCACAGCGTCCACTAAACGGTTTATAACAACGTATCACATCGTATCGCTGCTTTGACGACATTTTGAAGGTTTGGGCCTTAAATTTGTTTACATTTTGAACGATTGGGCCTAAAAATATGACTGGTATAGCATAGCATTTTATGGTTTCCTGATCAGGGTTAATGAAATGCATTTTGCACAGTGTGCGAAACAAGATGGGGCAACACTAATCCATCGCTACATCCAAGTTTGAAAAACTCTGAAACTTCAAATATAAAATGATTTGAAGTATGAAAAAGCTGTTTATCTCTGTACTCCCAAACCTCTGATATCAACGAATAGTTGTTGCCTTTACCATCCGTTATACATGGCGTCATTTTTAGGATTAACTCAAAGCAAGACAAGCAATTATCGCAGAGCTTCCGGAGGAACGACAGAGATTAAGATAGTTTATTTTTCGCATGCCTGCATCAGTCCTTTAATGCTGGTCGATTTTAATATTGAAATGTGCAACGACTGTCTTATGCTTTTATTTTATTTTGACAGACATGCATTTATTAAATTTCCTCCTGTGATAACCCATTCTTTTCAGCCTAAAAACTTCTCGATGAAGACGCCAGGACCAAGGATGCACGTTTTCAAATCTGCAACTCCCATTGCATGGGTCAGCGGTACTGTGCAGACGTGGACAAACGCTACTTCGATCCCGGGAACTCAACAGTCTCAATCTACTGTTATACCTTCCCTCGCTTTCCAGACACCAGCGTGGACTACGGTGATTCTCGCTGCGCTGGTTTTAACTTTGCTCTCCATTCTCATACTTTTGTTTCGATGCACAAAGCCAAACACTCCAAAAATCACTTGTGAAACTGCAGGAAAGTGCAGTAAAAATACATTTCAAAGTTGCTCCTCCACATTATCGTATCGCTGTGATGCGTCACGTACCTTAATACCACAGACACAAACGAATCAAACGATACTTTCGCAAGAAAATCAAACCAAATGTCAAAAACAATTTCACTCCCTGAAACATAAAAGAAACCAACAAAACAACTTTCTAGAACAAACATCCGTGGACACGATTCTTACCAGTAAAGGTTTGGTATTTTACTGTGGTCAGTACAAATTAGAATTTCCTCCTAATGTGGTTAGCAAATCGGAGAGAATCAGAGTTACACTTCAACCCAGCTCTGAGTTGGAACTTGATGGTAGCAAATTATTTCCAATTGCTCCCATTTTGCGTTGCGAGCCGAGTGGGTTAAAGTTCAAAAAAAATTACAAGGTCACCTTGCAATCCAGTTTTTCGTCGCAACTGAAGTCCGATCTTGCCAAAGTACATATTCTTGTCCGGCAATCTGTCGAAAACCCCTTTCAGGGGGAATCAGTCACCAGGCTGGGTTGTGATGGGTACACCACATTTTATGCCAACCATTTTTCGGACAGAGAACCTACCGTGGACAGTAGAGATTTTTCTATCGTTCGTAAGACCTTACGCACCTTCGGTTTCGTCAAAAAATTGAACGAAGTTTCGAGAGAAATTACGTGGTACTTGCTTGACATATATGACCAAAGTTTTGAACAAATCAAATCCTTGCATTCAAAAGAGGATGTTTCAGTGCCTTTATACGCGTTTGCTGTTGATGCAAACCAGTCTCTCCGGCTGAAGCTGAGTGCAGCAGCTAATGAGGTTCAATTTAATCGTAACCAGATCGTTATTGCGTCTGAGGTAATGAGAAACCTGTCTGCGAAAAGCTACAAGTTTCTCTTGACGAGATCAAAGCATCCAAATAGAAGCAGCTCTATCATATTGTACGCAATCTCAAAGTTTGTTGCTCAAGCCGCTGAACATGAAAACATAGAGTCTCTTGTTACAACAGAAGGCGACTTCTTTAGCATTGCCTGGGACGCGAATTTGGACTCTCAGACTAGCATTTATGTCGGCGACCAAGTCAGCAACCACTATTACAATCAATCCAGCGCGTCAACAAGCAACACTTTTCCCAGGTGTTCCCGCGAAGCAACTGAAGCAACAGTAGAAAATGGGCTTGCAATGCAGAGCAAGTTAAGTCGACGCGAAACTCCTCAAGGTTCTTCCTTTAATGATTTCTCAACATCGAATGAATATATCGTGACTCTACCTGCATCGCGTGTCTTCATCAACAGGACTGCATCCAGCTTTGGTGCTTCTTCCAACCAATCACAAGAACTAGGGTCATTTTCATCCATCAATACGTTTAGCCCCACGTTGAATTCGACTGCTGCAGTATTTCCAGCTTTGACTCAGGAGGAAGCAGAAGAAGAACAGTCCCAATTCTTACAGCGGCGATTTTCAGAAGAATCATCCTGTTCGGGGCAAAATACACGATGTTCTGTTGCAGAAATCGTGCAACGTTTCGAAAGTATGTTGAATCTGGCATAAACTGTTTAGTTACATGTGACTTAACCTTAACCTGTCTATGGCCAGGGTGGCCAGCATTTAAACCAACCGAGAAACGTGCAGCTTCAAAAAATATGAAGATGCATAATTACATTTTGCAACACGTTTTGCTTTTGTTGTTCCTATAATTTTTATATCAACCACACCAGTACTAGACCCGAAATACATGGGGATGGAAAATTATTTCCCAATGAACTATGTGTATATATGTGTGTGTGTGATTTCGCATACAACTTGAATTTTTTTCCCATTTCAACATGGCTACTCAACAACCAACCATTTACTTCAAAAACTGTTTCTTTTCAAAAAATTGGCAGTGATTCTCAAAATGGCTGGTCTGTTTCTAAAAAAAGCCCTAACGCACAAAAATTGCCTTCCGTAAACCTTTGCCAATAAAAAAAAACATTAGTCAAAGGTTAATTCGCCTCTCTCTTAATTTGTTCTGGTTTCCAATCACTCTGATGAACTTTTACGAAAAATTTTTAATTTGCCAAACAAAGAACAATTTAAAAATGTTTCAGGAAGGTTATAGCTGCCCCTTCGTCTCCCGTTTGGTAGTGCTATGGAGATAAAAGACACTTCGTATTTTTGCGAACAAGTTGCAATTTTGCACCAAAACTGCATTTAGTGGTTCCGTACACTAAAGTACCATATTTTATAATTGCTGTCCTGTGGGCACCAATGCAGTTTGAATTGAGGAAATGTGAGTGCTGTTGATGCAAACAAGTCTGCAGAAACAAATGGGTGCACTGTTTTGACGCTTGCATCGATTGCATTGCAACGTCCCAAAGAGTGCGGAAAATGTGGATGACAATCTTCATTCAAAATATTATTGAACATTTCTGACAAGGTGAAGTTTTGGACAGTCTCATAAGACCTTCACAGAAAACAAAAATTTTGTATCTGTTGTTGCTTGTGACTGCGCTTTTTGTGGCTATAGTTTATTTTTGTTTTTGTTGGGTTTGCAGCAAAAATGTATCATTTTGTTTTAGAATATGGAAGATAAATTGTCACAACGTTCTTGTCTCAACGAATGGGTCACCCCATCTTATTCTCCTTTTGAAGCAAACTACGGTCGCGACTAGTTACTTCGAGCAAACGGGGATATGTGAGTGAACTGCAGAGCACTGAGAGAGGTGAATAGGTTCTATCCGGTCTGTATTCATTCCCCGACAAATGAAGACTTTGAAAATCGGCAATTTTCTTCAGTTCAGTGTTTGGGAATCCTGCCGGGAAAATTCCTGGACCACCGGAAGTGGTTATGGCGATGACGTCGAGGCATGAGTTCTGTTAAACAGTCCAGTGTATTTGTTCGCCTTCCGTGGATTGGAGAAACATTACCTTAAATCACGAATGGAGTACAGCTGACGCGTGGGGAACATCTTCATCAACGCAAACACGTCATCTCCCAATCGTTGACTGGATCAGAGCCGCACCTGCTGTGTTTGCATTTTGTTCNCTTAACATTTCGTTGTATTCAGGGGCATAACGAGGTTAGACGGCGCCCGGGGCAAGAAGCAAGTTTGCCGCCCTCATGTTCGCACTTGAGTTCTTTCGCAAACAAATGTACTGCATTGAAGAAGATACTTGTGGCATTGTTGGGACTTTTCGGCTCTCCACACAGTCATTCGGAGCCCCCCGCAGTGATTCGGCGCTCGGGAAATTGTTCCCCCTTGCCCCTCTTGTTACGCCCTTCGTTGTATTGTACACGCAGCCTCTGCCGAAACCACACTCAGACACACGAGCGCAACCAGCTCTTCATTTCGGGGGGGGGATTTTCATGAAGTTTCATTCGATGACGCCAACGTGCTTATTCAACCGTGGTACAACTTTTTCGCAAACGGTCACATATAATAATAATGTATTTTTGCCGCAGACACGAAGTCCATAGTATACAAATACACACATTCTGCACAACGCTGGTTAATAAAAACAGAAAATCTACAACAGCGTTGGAGGCTGAATCACCAGTGTCAAGCGAAATGTCTGACTTCACGCCATATGCGCATGCACAGAGCAACATTCTACATGTAAAATACGCTGAGAAAACTGATGATTATTGGGCTTAGGGTTTGGTGTTTAGGTAAGTGTGTCGGGTTAGGGTCTATGTTGCAGTTAGAAAAAGAAAAATAATTGAAGTCTAAGATTAAGTTCAACATTTTTCACTGGTTTTACTTATTCCCGCAATGTAGCTTGTTGTGGGTATCTGACATCTAACAAAAAAGTTTTAATTTACACAATACACATCAAAAAGTAATCGCCAAGCTTTATTCCTTTACCCTGAAAAGAAAATTAACTGACAAAAAATAATTGGTCAGAAATTTCGCAAAGGTCAGAAATTTTGCTTGACATCGGGATACATAAACTTACTTAACAGAACGTTTTGTAACGGCGTTGGAGGCCGAGCCTCAGGTTTACAGACGCATTCTTAACATTATTTGTTCACTTGGTACAACATTACTGCAGAGTGGGAAGCTAATTCCTAAATTGCTCAAGGCCAGGTGAAGTACGAATGTATTGTGACACGCACACCCTCAAACGAACAAATACTGCAATGTCCGAGCACTCAGTCACAAAGTAAAATGCGGTTGTAGTGTTCAAAGAATAAGGGCGAGTATAAACAATCTGACTGCATCAAAGCAGGCAACCATACGTTATTAGACCTTCTGCATCTTTCGAGAAACAAGTACCTATATTTTCTTAATAATGCCTCAAACGTTGGAATGTTATATTGAACCTGATGAGTCATGACTACTAGCACTCGCTCTCCAGGGCTGGTTGTATAGAGCTCTGCATCCAAACTTACAGGNCACACGCAATCTTTGCATGCATGACTTTCTGAAATTCCACCATAATTTTGATGCATACATGGGCGTACAAAAGGACGAAAAAGTACATTTTTGGCTGCAGTTGAACATCGGGAAAACGAGGCTCGCAGCTTGTTTGCCGCACAATATTTTTATCGCAATTGTCTCTGAATGTCTTTGTCATCTGAGAGCTCAGTATTTAGTACAGCTCCCAGATATTTGTAATGGTTAACAGATTTCAGATTTTTACCACATATGTGTCAGTAATGGGATGAATGTTCTTTTTGCACTCTTAGCCTTAAACGTCATACAAACAGTTTTGCTGTAGTAGAAAATATTTCCATGTGATTCTGCATCAGCCTGACACACAGATAAAAGTTCTCTTCGCAACATTTCCGAAAATGAGAACTTTTCAGTTTTAATCAAGATGCAGACCGAACGATCTGGACAGAGTAAAAATTAGTATTCTCATACAAACACCTGGTTCCGTACTCAACTAGTGTAGTCATGGCTTTAGTGTGGCAGATGTATAGGCTACTACAGTAGTAAGCCTTCCTAATTTTCGTCTTGTTTTAGCAAATTCGTTCTAGCCCTATTCTTCTAGCATGTGCTTGAATTTCTATCACAAATGAAGATCCCAAACATGAAAGATAACCTATGTCAAGGGTGAGGGGATCTTTGAATGCTACTATTTCGGACAAAACACATCAGGTATCTTGTGTAATTGGCTCATAACGGATCAGGTGTATTTGGGGCAAAACGGCTTTTTCTGGCATCCATGAGTTGGGTGAAAGTTTTTACAAGCACCTTTAAGGCTACGAGCTTTCAGGTCTGGCTTGAACTGGTTGCAAAAGTTAGGGTCTTGTAAAGCCTCATTTGAAGCCAAAGTGGTCTAGTAGGTAGGTGCGTTCAACACTTCACTAGCCCCCATATGACACTTTACTAAACCTTTTTCCCAAGCCGTGGTACTGGGATCAACCCAGAAAGACGCTAAAACGTGGAACAGTCCTCACGCTAAATTTAGTTAAAAGCTATCACGTTTCGAACCGAAAATACAGCTAAACAACATTTTTTAAAGACATGTACTACGTCCGCTTTGCCTCTAACAAAAATAATCAAAAGGTCGTAGAAAAACAAGAGGTTTGACGTGGCACTAACTGTTAAGTCAAGATTTCTCTTATCAATTTGAAAGTTTCAGCAATTTGCACTGTTCAACAGTACCCTAATGTTATGAAGCTTCATGAGGGCAAATTGAGACCTGTCTAAGAAAAAATAGTATACGAACCAATAGATAAAAAATAAATACGAACATTTTAAACTATCTCCCAAGTTGACAGTTCCAGCATATTTTTGGTTGAATATCAATCATTTACGAAATTTTCGATCAGATGTCCTGTCTCAAGATAAATCTTGTAAGGAAATAATTAACGAGCAAGACAAAGAAAAATTCCAATAAAATTTCTTAAAAATGATTAGAATACAAAATTTCATCTTTATTCTTTGAAAGTTTCTGGAAATGTCAAAATTGGTACACAGTGTTTTGAAAATTTCGTGGGGGCAAATGCCCCAAATGCCCCCTGGTTGCACGACTGCTCAGACACTCCCTGCTAATAAGGCCAACTCGCAGGCGAATCATATACTCTGTTTAGGTCTTAGTGTCTGATTCTTAACCTCGAAAGGCTTCTTTTCGATAGAAACCCTTCCACATGTTATCAACTTGCTATTTCGTCGAATTCAACACAGTTTTTGGCAGTTTATTGTGGAATTTAAAATGTGCAGTTGCAACGTCCCATTTCAAACTTCCCACAAATTTTCTTCTTACTGTCACTTTTTATGCAACAGTTGTGTGAGTAGAAGTACTAATAAGCTCTACTCTCTATTCACATGCACAGATTGGCTTAATTTTTGTGCTATTCTGAATGCTTTAGAGGTAACTGGTCCTAGCAATAACAGGTCCACTGATGTGCGGACGAAGAAGTTGTTGTTTTGCAAGACACGAGACGGCAATTTCTAAAAACTCTGAAAATTAGAAAATGCAGTCAGTATAATTAAAACGTTTTGAGTTTCAGATCAGAATCCAAATGGATCAAGGCAGAAATATATATATCAGATGTTATTAAAGCCATGCAGCATTTTGTACAAATTGGATGTAGTAAAGATGTAATCGTGCAAAACTATAGTAAAAAGTGAGATGACGTACATATAAACGCTCTACCAACTGCCTACGTCATTCCTTATTCATTTATCCTTTGAAAATAAAAACCGACAGTCAGACTACCCTGGAAGAACTGGAAAAACACCATTTTTGTGGAAGCTTGAAATAATTGTCCTTTCACGTCTGTTCTCGTTTTAGCTTTTCTGTTGCACGTCTTCTGCGTTGTTTGCACGTCTTTGAAATTATTTAAACTCCAACCTTTTGCTGATGTGCATTTGTTAAGAATAGTTTGTTTTTCTCTGGTCTACTCCCATCTAATTTACGGAATTTTGAATTGGGCTTCAGCCAATTGGTCAGGTATTACTGATCTAGTAAAGTTAAATAATAGAGCTATCCGTAGTCTACTTAAAGTTAATCCTAGAGAGCGCATCGTAGAGAGCGCAAAGTTAATCGAGATGGTACTTCAGTCTTGGAAAATTCATATCGTACTATGGTATCAGATGTAGTTATTGGTATGTATTGGTTTCACATAATTAAAATCAAAACGTAGTGACCATTGCTTTAGAGAAATGCAATAGCAAAGGCATGTCGTGTGTTTTGGCTATGCTTGTATCATTGTTTGTTTCTATTTCTCAAGAATTTCTAAGTTATTATATAATAGATGTGTAATGTATTGTGACGCTTGCTCAAAGCCGATTAAAAGTTCTGAAAGGTAGATGAAAGTATGATACTAATTTGTGCAAATACTATGGAGTTTTTGTGAAATTTTGGGAATTTTAAGCTCAACTTTAAGGAATTTCTAGTAAATATTTGTGGAGACCCTGCGCGTGGGTAGCTTGGGCATTTACGGTGTGGTATCAACAGCATTACCACAACACAGGTAAAGTTGCAGTGACTACAATTATATTATGGCTTGCCTGCCTTCAGCTGGCTGTAGGTTAAGCCGAAAGGAAATCAAAAGTTTGTTTCAGTGAAGGAGAAACCATCCGATTTTCTGCATGTCGAGAAGTCAGATATGAGTCATTGCAAATTTCAACGTTTGTCGAGATACCTGCCTTTCCATTCTGGTACAGTCAGGATCGGATTTACCATTAGGCTTGGTAGGCTTAAGCCTAGGTCCTCAAGACACAAGGGGCCCCCCGGCAAACTGTGGTACGCATAGAGTCAATTGGCGGTATATGATCGGTTCGATAAAAATTCGTAAACAATTTATGTCTTAATCATTCATGAAATTTAGTTTCATTCAACTAATCAGATTTCGCGTTGAAAACGCCAGGGTATTCCAACGGGTTTTCATGAATCTCAAGATAACCGTTGATCATTAATGGTCAAGCCGCGTGCCGACTATAGTGTGACTGCGATCATATGCAAAGCACGCTGGCTGCGTCCTGCGTTTGCTGAATCGTACCGATTGTCACGTGTGAACCAGGCGGAAGAACTTGTGGTTGTTCGTGTTTGATATGCACCTGATCAAAGTTTGTGGTTATACTGCAGATAAGAGATGTGTACAGAGCTAGCAGTAGTATCCCACAATAAAAAGCCTGAGCAATACAGGCTCAGAAGAAGCAATTAGTTTTGTTAGCGTTTCTATTATGTAAAGCTCGTTTAGTATTTTTAGATGTGATTTTTCCAAATTAGTTTTCTTTAACAAAGTCATTCAGAAATCAGATTACTAAAGATTGCTTGCAGAAATTTGTACAGCTCCTATGCTAAGCAAGTCAGAGAAGATTTTGATGAGCTTGAATAGCAAGCAAAAGTCACTTCGCTAAATGGCAACCACAGAACTCTCCAAGGAGACAAAGAATAAGGAAACAGCAAGAAAATGACAAAAGCGCGTTTGGTTCTGATGCCTTAAATTAGTGGTTCTTAATTTATCCAATCACGCGGACCCTTATTTCTTAGTTTGGTGGTCATTAACTGCTCAGGTGAAAAGTCTTTTTCAAGATTCAAATAAATTAAAAATGTATTGAAGGTTCGCAACGTTCCAGGATAGGTTGTCCACACTAAGCCTTCGGTGCATTAAAAGTACCAAACTTAGGCAAACAAATTTTAATGAATTTCTAGGTGATTTTGTTGTGAAGAAGGCCAGGGCAAAACCTTTTTAATTGTTTACTGTGCTTTGTGGAGCCTTACTTGATTCGATGATTGTAGCTTTTCATTTCTTAATACGTATATCAATAATGACAGTATAAGAAAGGGAAGTTTCAACCCGTCCCGTTGCCCACGAGCAAGCATTGGTGGGATTCACTCCCCCAAACAAAGCTCCAAGCCCCTCTAAATTGCAATACGAAACAGTATGAATCAGTCGAGTTTTCATAAAAATTTGCAGAATGTCAAATCCACCCACGCAAACGTAAAGTACAATTTTGAAAACTTTCTGTCTACGGTTCTGGTTTAAACTTCACATCCTTTCGCCCGGTGGTTTCGTTGCATTTGATTGTTTGCAGTCTGAAAAAGTAACATGCACGCGAATCGTGAATCTAGCACTTGCAACTTGCAACCATTTGGGTGCGTTTTACTTGACGCATTTTGCTCGTGTGTGCGAGATTTTTACAGCCGTAGTATGCGAGTCGCAGCGTGGTCCTACCGTTGTGTTTACCGTCTTTATGCAGCCACACATATGTGCAGTGTGTTTGGTTTTTAGGAAATTGTATATTTTGGATGCTACTTTTGAGCGCGGATAAGACAAATACAGTGAAACGCATAAAATACCTAGGCCATATTTTTTGTCAAATATTTAACAGTGACGTTTTCGGTTGATTTGCTTGTAATCTTGTTCTCGCCAGCCAAGCACGAATTCCACAATTCCGTGCCATTGAACGCTTTTGCGTTGAAAGCAGCAACAAGTCATCGTGGGGAACTCTAGTAATGATTTAGATATATTTTGTTGACCGTACTTTTATATCGTCTATATCATCATTTTCGGCTTTGTGCAAATTGATTACGCTTTTCCATTTTTCTCTCCTAACACAGAGAGAGGGGGCCTCACAAGTGGATTAGCTTTGCCTAGGTTCCTGCATCGGCTAAATCTGGCCCTAGGTACAGTGTGTGTCCTGCCTTTTGAATGTGTCCAACGAAGTATGTCACCACACAATCCAGACACGGTTAGACACTGTACGTCACTGTTCCTACATAGGGGAAGTTCAGGTATATACTGTATATATGTATATATAAATGTATATACATGACCCTCCTCAATGTTTTGCTAGCTATACACCCTCACAACAACAATGCACAAAGTTTCGTGCCATTAAAACGTACTCAGAGACACAACATGCCAACTTTAATTGATGTTTCATCGCAACTAGCACATAGGCCTATTGCGTNATATTCGCGTTCAATATAAACGGAACTTCGCGCGAAAATGTTGCATGGTCTTCACTTTGGTTTCGCTCCGCATCTGGTGTACATCAGCTTTTACTGTTGTGGACCCCGTGGTATGTAAGAACTACAGTCATGCGCCGGTTGCGTTGGGTAAAACACTGGCTACTGTCAAGTCAAGACAAGTCATGTTTGCGCTGTAAGTACACAGTAACAGAACACATCTCAAATCAACAAAGCTCAAAACAAACAGCACAGGTTGGGCGAAAGACGCAGATGGTGGTAATTTGTATTTGGTGTGCGCTGTTTGTGGCGTCACAATTTGACGTTAGATTCATGTTTTCAAGCGAAGTTTGTTGACATAATAGGCATATTCTTCTACACACACTCCCCTTATTTTGTAAAAATCAAGCCCTATACACTCGCCTTATAATAAAAGTTTTGTAAAATATCAAGTTCAAGGGGGGTTTCAACCCCCCCCCTGGGTACGCCCTTGTGCATGAGACGGAACGAAATGCTAGCTTCACAAAACTTTCTGGGGAAACACCGCGGGACGACAGGCCGGGGCTTCTGCAGTGGAGAGAAACATATTTCCACTGTCACGACAACGTAAGTGAATGCAATAATTCTAACTGGTTTGCAAGAAAGGTCTGAAATCGCGAAGCGCTGTTGTTCAACTAACGCAGCACTACAGTAGCGTCAGTTCAAATTCAATAAAGGACTACATGCTCAAAGAAAAATCTGGTTCACGAGAAACCATTGATTACAGTTTTGCAGTCACAACAGCAGCAGCAGTTTCCTCCAATCTGGGTGCAGTTACAGGTTTCATCTGGGGTGACTCTACTTTTACCAATAGCAAGTGAGCAGTGCACACAGTCTACATAAACAACACGAACATAAGTGCAAGCTTCATAACCAAGTGACGAAGCATCTCACGGACGAACCGATGTTCATTTGAAGCCACAACGGAAAACGGTCTTTCGACGTAGGGTAGACCAAGTCGACGCCAAGCACCATCTCGTCCCAGCTCTTTGGTTTAGATTTTGAAATACTGTAAAATTGTTGGATGGGATTTGGATGTGAAAAACGTAATCCGTTTATCTCGGCCGTGTAAGCCAGTGGTACCTTGCTGACGTTGCGCAACGTGTTACGAAACTCAGGCAGCTTTTTTTCTCTTCTTTACTGTTACTTGAGACGATTTTTTGTCGCGTAATCCTTTTGCACGTGGCAAGGGTCTGGGCAGGTTGTTTTGCTGTGAACAGTTTTTCTTTTGTTGCGAGCAAGTTTTTGTTGCAAGAAGTTAAGCGGTGCTGTGGGGAGAGTGTAATCGGAAAGGATGGATGTCTTATGTGAAATACTGTCAGTGCTAGATCACCTACGTACAGTGGAAGGTGAACTTAGGGATGAAGTGAAATCCATACCTCCAAATTTTGAAAGAGGAATACGAGCGTTATTTTCTGCTTGTATTTTTCACATTCTTCAATGCTAGACCGCGGGCGTTAGAAGGCAGAGCAGAGATCCTTGGCTCCTTTCTGTTTTTTGAAATTAGGTATTTTCCTATTAGCCGCTTAGTAGAAAAATGTTTTTCTCTTAATCTCGAGTTGGTAAAATGAAATTTCATCACTGTTAGCCCCGGAAAATGATTTTGGCTGCTACCTGAAAAAATCCACTGTTGTCGCCCCCCCCGGAAAAAATCCTTCCGACGCCCATGTACTAGAATTTGGTAGGGGCGCATAGAATCCAGCCGTTTACCTTGGCATCACCAGACCTCTGCACGCCCCTGCATCACAGAAATACTGTAGTATATCATAGTCAAATCTGGATACTTTCAAAGTTGCTGATTTACGCAAAATTTTTTAAAGATTGTTAGTTACTGAATTTATATCTGCAGTCAGTTATAGTGCAGACTGCAGGTTAATGAATGCTTGAATGGTCTTTTCATCCTTTTTAAAATAAAAAAAAAATAAGCAAAAAATTTTCATTATTGGTTGTTGATCATGCACAGATAGTAACTTTCAATATGGAAAAACACTAAGAAAGGTAAATTGCAAAATGTTTGCGATAAAAAGTGCAGTTCACCGCCCTATAGAAAAGTTTGAGAAGTTTGGAACTTTTGACGACATGAAAAAAAACTAGTAGACCCCGCAATACTTCATGAAGTGATGATCACGCCGTCAGATGAGTTGTCATGCGTTCCCTACTACTGTAGTTCTTTTTGTAAAACGTGGCAATTTGCCAAACAAATTCACATAAAATTCGCCTACTNTAANGATTTTGGCNGNATCGTCACTTCNCCTGTAGNGACGCTTTTTCGTCGGTCCCCGCNGAATGTTTTGTTCGTTTATAAGGACAATTCCGAGTTTTNTTTACAGTTTGAAGTGTAAGCTCGCTTATGTGNGGCCACCACCAANNCTTTTATGATCGAATAAGAATGCAGTTAAGCGACCAATCGTTCAGCCGTGANAATNGNGTCNNGGAATCCGCCATCAGCAGCAATCGAAGCACGTCGTTTTACTAAAACGTCGTTTTAGTAACAATTCATTGTGGTACAGCTATAATGACAGTTCGCGTAAACGTAAAGCGAGGCTTTTTCTCCGGACCCGTGAAATGACGTTACAGGAGAATTCTACTGCATTAGTAATAGTATCAGCACGGCTTCAAGTCGCCTGAACAAGGAGTTCCGCTTAAATATGTGAAAAACTCTTTCAGTGTCACATGAAGAAAAAAGTGGCAGAAAAGCAACTACCTACTGCAGGTTTTTTTAAGGCGTTTTAGTGACCCGATTCGGGTCCCTAGAATTTCAAATCGGGTCCCTAGAATCAGAGAAAATTATCATCGGGTCCCTAGAATCAGAGAAATCGGGTCCCTACGCATCCATACCGGGTTCCTAACATTTTCCTTTAAAAAACCCTGGCCTACTGCCTAGTGGCGTAGCGTGGACGTTTTGACTACGCATGCAATTTCTGGTTTGTGTCTCGATGACGTCATGGCGCTCAATTAACGGCGNTACGATNTTTTTGCAAAGTTTCCAAGCAATTGTGGTTCAAACACGATGCCTTATCTCATAGAATTTCAGTTCTTGCGCGATTGCGGGTCGGAATTTCCGATCGCAACACATGACTGCATCAGTTTCTTTTGACATGGCAATGGCATGAACTTCACTTGGGCTTAAAAGAGTGCTTTTCATTCATTGTGACAACCACACAATCAAGCAGCAGATTAAATAACTATATTTTTAACTCTTGTTCTGGCGGTTCAGTGATACACCGCAAAGTGTTACTTATATGATTGCTAAATCTAAGTGTGTCATGGCGCTGGCAGAAGAACAGCAAGTTACCAGGTAGTAACCAACACAGCACTTGTTAAGCTAGCTAAATTGCATAAGCGTAAGTGGAAATGAACGTTTGTCTATATAATAGTAGTTCTTAACCAGGGTGGCGTCAAAGAATTTCCATGGGGGCGCGAGCCCTTGCATGCTCTACACAATGGAAAGTTTTAACGGCAACGTGCCCCTTCCAAACGTTACGCCGGTATTTTACGCCGTTGCATGTTATTTGGTTTAGTTCCGGCAGAGATACAAGTCGGGTTAAGTTCCTCGCAATGTTACAGGCCGCATTCGAGCCTGCATGCAAACATTCAGAGGCGCAACTAGTGGGTCTGTTTAGTTGGTATGCCAAGCCCCTTTAACAATAACATCTGTGCCATTCTGCATTGCAGAGCGGCTCGCCTAATTCCAGATACATATGAATGCGTACACTTTGCACAGCACCGCGCAGCGTGGGATACCGCTATGGCTTTTTGTACTTCGACGAGTTTTCTGCAATGTGGTCGTACACCTGCATGATACTAATTTTCGACAGTACTACCGACGTGTTCTTCTGTGATGCGACAATGTATATTTATGACGATTCAACTGCATTTGAGCCACACTCTCACTGAACGTGAGATTAAGTTCTTAAATGAGGCTTGGCAGCTACTACAGGCCAACATACAGTAAGATGTCGACTTTTCGGCCAACGAAAGATAGTAACTTTGCTTTCTGGCCATCCCAATGGCGATTCTCAGCTGCTTAAAATCTCGGAACCGTGTCTTTCACTCACATTGCAGCGGCGCAGAGTAAGTGTTTAAGTCTACAAATAATATTTCTATTGGAATATCCGGTTTATGCGATTAACCAGATTACTTTTTTTAACGTATGAATGGCTTTGTTTTAAAATTCTGGAATCTTATGCGAAAAGGCGGTCATAGTGTTTAACCCAATGGTTCCCAAAGTGGGATAAATTACCCCCGGGGGTAACATGCGATTTTTACGGGGGTAACGCGAAACCAAAATCGCAATGTTGTTCTGTATTATGCGGTCACTGCGAAATATTGAGTGTAATAAGGCATGTAATCGCTACCTCGATTTGGGTAACGGCTCGAAAACGTTTGGGGACCACTGCCGATATACAATTGGAGTAGTCTGTATTCACTCTGCGAAGTAGTGTGCGGTTGCAAAGCCATGCAGAATGAATAAACCAAACAAAGAATTTGCAAAAGTTCGCATAAGTCTAAAAAAGCAACTGCAACACATTAAGCATGCGGGCTAGAATGGGAATATGCACATCTGTGAGTACCGTTAAATCTTCAGCAAAGCCGCCTAAAAGAAAGCGTTTTCCATCTAATGCTACAAAATAATGTTGCACAAAATATTGACCAAAGTGTCAAATAATCAGTGGCCTATAATCTTGGGCGCAGGACTTTATACAACCTGCCGTGGCGAGCGAGTGTCAGCAGTTATCAGGTTCAATGCAACACTCCTACCTTTCAGGTCTTATTGTGAAAAATATGTATCAATTTCTTGAACGATGCTGAAAGTCTAACAACGTATGGTTGCGTGCTTTGATGCAAGCAAATTGTTTATTCTCGTCCTTATTCTTCAAACACCACAACCGCATTTTACTTCACGACTGATTGCTCGGACGTTACAGTGTTTGTTCGTTTGAGGGCGTGTGTATGCCACAATGCTTTCGTACTTCACCTGGCCATTTATCAGGGTTGGACTCAGTGTCCTACTCTGCAGCAGAGTTGTACCAAGTTTTACGGGTTAGCGAACAATAGTGTTAAGGAAGTGACTGTAACCCTGTTGTTCTACCTCCGAACTCGCTATGAATTGTTCTGTTGTGTCTGTTTTTATCAATCTGCATAATGCAGACTGTGAGTGTTTGTACTCTCTGGACTTAGTGTCTGTTACAAAACCTTAAAATTAAAAAGATTAAATAAATTTAGCAAGAAATAGATTTGTTTTTACTACTCATTGAAAGTCAGGGGGACGTGAGCCAAAGGGAAATAACTTAAGGAGGGCGTGGTGGAGAAAACGTTAGGAACCACTGCTATTTAACAATACAAATTGTTCACACAGCAACCTTCACCGTAAGGAAATCAAAACATAAAAAGTATACAAAACACAGAATCATCACAAGCAATTCGGATTTATGCACAGATGAAAGGTTCAGGCCAGAGCCGTGACAAGGCAGTCCCGTATCCTGGTCGGAGGTGGGCCGACCATTCGTAGGGGCCCCACAATATATATTGTATTAGTAAGTCATTGGTGTTTTTGCCACCGCAAAGGCACGAAAAAAATCTTTTTAATATTGATACCGTTTGACTTGTGGTACGTACAAACACTATGAAAATTTAAGCAAATGCGGTGCATGCGCTTGCTTATTTGCTGAATGTGAAATAAAAATGGGTAAAGTTTGTTTAAATAATGCAAGTTATTTAGTTAAGAACTTCTTCCTGATTCAAGGTTATTAGTTTAGTTTGGTTAGGTTTTGAAATAGCGCTGCTCAGGGGCTAGTTTGCAACTGGCTCGAAAAAGCACGCATTTGCCTAAATGCTTGCTGATATTAAAGGGACCAATTTGGATTTTTTGCGAGACCCCAACAGCCTTTTACACGGCTCTGGTTCAGGCTCAAAACGCAACTAACAGTGCTTATCAATTTGCATTTGCACACCTTGAATGGTTGAACTTTCATAACACGAAATAGACTTCAGGCCAAAGATGGAAAGACTTGTTAATTACTGC
>JGI24158J21664_10002794_pt1 | contig 21506 bp, 13 predicted proteins | sample Ectturendosymbi3_FD_21664 | JGI IMG/M metagenome (IMG submission 21664)
CGCTTTCTTTTCGAATGGGTCACCGGGCCATACGCCGGTTCGTAAGCCGTAACCGGATTCTGTGTGAAGACACCTTTAAGTCTTCAAATATCTCTCAGTTTCCAGCAACCTGTGACAGTTTTGCTGGCTCTGCCTCAAAGCGCGAACAAGTAAGGTGGGAGATGTAAGTAATCTTGCTACCCGGTCTTTGGTCCACCTCTGGGTGCCGTGAGCGCAGCCAGCATGAGTTGAGTTGAGTTTATTTGGCGAAAATTGGGAATTTCAAACACGAGAAAGAAACATAGCAATCTGCAAAACGCCAGGGCACCGAAAAAACGGAAGGTTATCGAGTCGTTGCTTCTTGGACTCTCCTCAACAATCTATTTTGGGGCATCTTGTTTACATGGCCGACCACCCTAGCGGGGATTTCTCTATGCGGAGATAATGTGGTTCGTCATTCAGGTTTCGCGATTTTACGGCTGCGCACTTTGTCGCGAAGTGTCGCGCATTGAACTCTAAACAGAAATCAACTTTCTGCTGCTTGTACATGACATAGCGCTCTTTCAGTCATTACTCAAGATCATAGGTGAGATCGCAACAAACACTGATTTAAGAGCTGAAACCTTTGCAGTGTTCGAAAGACCCCGTTTTGTGACTACAGAATGATAAAGTTCATGCAGAACTGCGTTTGCTTTACAAAATCCGTTTATCAATCTCGTTGTTCTGCTTTCTGTCGCTCGTGAATACCATCTCAAAGTTTTTGAACTTGTCGATCTGCTGCTGCAGTGTACCGTTGGGTTTCTGGAGAGACTTAATACATCGGTCTTTTCAGTGCTTCTTTTGCTTCTCTCTTGGTCACGCGCAGCTGAAAACCAATCAAGTGCACGTTGAAGGCCCTGTTCTGAAGTTACTAGAAAAACAAAATGATTTGCAATAGGCAAAAGGTTGATCCCGCAGACTCCAAGAGTGACACTCCCGTCCACTACCCAATTTATGTAGACTATGAAGAATAGTGATGACAGCACAGCACACACTTTTGTCGGAGTTCAACATCCACAGTGAACGGTTGTGATTAAACTCCACCGGCACGGTCACATGCTTCTGAACAGGAATACAATGGCTTGGCTGTCACTAGCTGGCGGCCTTATACACCGCACTCTCGCAAAGCTCTCCAAAGCTTGTCTTGAGAGGTCTGGTCGTATGCTTTCTATAGATTGACCAAACGAAGGTAGACATCTTTGACATACTCTCAAGACTTCTCGAATATTTGCTAGAGAGTGGTCGTTTGTTCTGTAGTGCTACCGCCAGGACGAAAACCGCGCGGGGTATCCTCAGATTAGCTTCAATATCTTGTTGATTCTTTTTTTCAAGGCAATTAACATGCAATTTTCCAGAGAGGCTAAGGAGGGAAGTTATCCTGTAGTTCGTGCATTCCTTGCTGTCTCTCTTCTTGCATATGGGGATCGTCACCATAATTTGCCAATCATTCGGTGCCCTGCCGAAAGCCAGGCCGCTTGACGCACACGAGTAAGTCAAATGAACACATGTGTTCAAGGTTAAGCATTTCAGGTTTCATGCACCACAACTTGCAGACTTTACAGCCTTCAACGTTTTGACAGTCAGGAAGACTGCGGTCGTAGCGCTGGTATTTTCCTCCCGCAAATGCACCTCCTGTGTGTCTGGTGGCATGAAAGTGGAAAAAGTGCTAAGTGATGAGCTTGGCAAGGCGCTTCAAATAAGGAAATAGAACAAAGAAACTGGTTAATTTCCTGACGACGATATTTGTAAGGTTTTGCTTTTCACTTATTTTCAGGTAAGTGATGCACACACCGGTTTTGCTCTCAGGTCAGCGAACCTCTATTCCGCAATGGACGTCACAGCGCCGCATTCTTCACCCCCTCTGCTCTACCAGCAGGAACAATCAAAGCCACTGTTCCTGGGACGCTGTTAGACCAGCTGCAAGCGTCAGCTCGAGCGAAGCGAAGTGTCACGTCGACCCAAAATCAACGGGTTTCGTTCATTATGAACACAAACGCTGCGCTATTCCCTGCAAGGAATCAGGGCGTGAACTCATCAGCGGTGAGTGCAAACTCTGATTACTGGCGTGAAAAATTTACAATTTTCTCTGGATTATGAAACATTTCTTTAAAGTGTTAAAATGTTTTCTGGCTTATCAAAGTGTTAGGCCAGATAATTCATACGGTTGTGGACGTTTCCAATCTTGAGGCGTTTACGTCAAGAATATACTGTAGCTGGTGCAGTGCTTTGGTGCCGAGGTACTAACAACGCACCATTAGCAGCTGCTTGCCTCATTGTACAGCTGGAGAAGTATTACTGATTCAGAAAGACTAACCACAAGAGGAAATCAACGGGAAGTCAAAAGCCAACCATCGATACAATCCATCTGTTTTCTACAGCTGCGCTCTGCAATTGGCTTTTGCGCTTTTGAAGTTCTATTAAGAGGATTATGACATGCCTAAAGATTACCTTATTTTTCCGTAGCTTTTCACTGATTCCAAACATAAATAATCGTTGTAACATTATGAAAATCTTTAGAAATATTCGATACGAGCAATATCCAACCCTTCTAGTTTTCGCGATGTTTAATCTTAGCATTATTGATCTGTAACGGATATCATCCGACATTTGTTTACAAATACATTAACTAAAATAAATGTTTCTGTTCAGATCAAAATTTCTAAATAAATAAATCATGAAAATGAATAACGGAGTGCATGGGTGTCGGAAGGAGGGACGCTTGGCCACTTCCCGGATTTTGAAATCTAACAATTTCCTGTTGAATGTTTACCAAAAACGTTTGTTTTATTAATTTTCAGCAGGTACTATGAAATTTCATCACATTTATCCTCCCTTAGAAAAATCTTTTTGGCTACTCCAGAAAAAATCCACTGCTCCCCCATGGAAAAAATCCTTCCGAGGTCCATGACAGAAGGATTGCCATTTCACTAGAAACTATGGTCGTATTTTGAGGGAGTATGTGCAGAAAATTGCTTTCCTTGGCTAGTCACTAGCCGATCCTATTGCAAGTGATTAGCATGCAGCTGTTTTAGTGCACGTGCGTGCAACACTTGGTGTAAAAACACGAAATGCATAAAATACAGCCTCTGACAAAAGCTTAAGACCACTTGCCATTTTTCACATTTCTGTGTCTAAAGCGCCATTCTAATTGTTTGAACGAGTAGTTTTTAACACATATTTTCATGAAAGTTTATTATCAGACCAATAATTCACAACAAACAGATTCAACTCATATTTGACAAAAATAAGTGCCACAGTTAGTATTTTGTGTGGCCACGTTTGTTTGCCATCACTTCTTGCAGGAGACACGGCATGTTGTCAATGAATTTGCAAAATATAATCCGGAAAGATCTTTACTTCCAAACATGTCTGATGGTGGTTTAAAGAACTTCAAGACCAGAGGGATGCTTCTCAGAAACCTTTGCCCTTGTTAGATTCACAAACTTTCAGTCACATTCAAATCCGGCCTATTTCCTGCCCATTGCAGAACTTGAATATTTTTGGGCCCAAAACTTTCTTCACGACCTTGCTTCGATAAAACGGAGCACCATCATGTATGACAAATCGGCAGTTATAAACTTGTGTGTGGAGCTAAAGCTTTCCCTTTAGTTATTTAACATACTTTTCACCGTTCATGCTGGTTACTGATGGCAGGAAATGACGTCCAACTGTTCCCAATCGCATGCTGGGCATTGCTCCACAAAACATTTGCCTGGGGATGTTTTCCAGTTTGGGTCCGGGTCGCCAACCTTTTCGGAAATAGAAAGGCTAGTTTGATACACTTCTGAAATAAAACTTTTCTGAATTTGCCTTTACTTAATTCAGTTTCACTTGTATTCGTTTTTTGCACTCTGTTCGGGAGTGTCACGAGTGGTCAGGGGCGCCCATCCCCACGTGCTTGCCCCAGGGGCATCCCCACATGCTTGCCCCAGGGGCAACGCGGATATTTTTGTATTTGGTAGTGCATTGATCAATGGCAGCACTGCGCATAAAACATTTCCTTGCACCTGCCTGTTAACGCCAAGCACGAGGCAAGTCTACCAGCTTTGGTGGTGTGTGCTTAACCAACTGCGCCACTTAGCCTGTTGCCATTACTCATGTTCTTATTAATAATAATTAATGATAATCATCTATGTGATCATGTTAATGCTATTTTTAGAACATGACCGCGGGCGACGCTACGTGGTNTTTGCCGGCAATATGGTGACCGCCGGTAACACATTGGTGACCCCTGGTTAANGTGGTGCATTTTTCATTATGCTATTTTCAACCAGCCCTCGAAACACGAGATTTTCGAACAGGCAACTGCTTCATTGAAGACTCATCCGCAACAAGTACCTTTGCCGCATCTCTATTGTCGTAGTTGGTGTACCTCTTGGCGAATGTCAAACGCTTCTTTTTCACTGCTTCAGTCAAGTGTGGTTTTTGTGCCGGATTGGGCGATTTGAGTGCAAACTGCAGAGACATCTGCGCTGAATTATTATTTTGTCACTAACTACTGTAACTGTTCCTGTCAACTTGGCCTGGATATTTTTGGGGACACTCATTGGAGAGCGGTTAACCACTCTATGCAACAGGCGATCTTCCCTGTTGCTGTAAACCAGTGGTGCTCAAACCGTGGCCCGCAAGGCCCTCTGAAGTGGCCCGTGAAGCAATTTTCATTGGAAAGAAAACTTAACGCTTTAATCATTTAAGAGAATTTTTTAGAGAATTTTTATTGAAATTATTAATTCTTGTGGCCCGCGAAGGGTTTCTGAAAGACAAATGTGGCCCACGAGCCAAAAAGTTTGAGCACCACTGGTGTAAACCCTTGGTCGGCCAGACACTTTTCTGTCCTTTGAAAACACCTTCATTGTGGTATGTCATGGTTGCATTGTGTACAGCTGTTTTTCTAACCTTCATTTCCTGTACAGCCCACGTTCAGACAATTTCAAATCGCCTAAGGTTACGATTTGAGACCTTTTGTGTTCGCTATGAGATGTTTTTCACCCGTAATTTCTATCTTTGATTTGAGATGATGTCGACTGAAACGCTTTTTCTTCAGCAACATACAGGAAAATAAATGAAAGAACGTCGGCAAAAAGCAATTATGCAATACGCCAGTAATATAATTAGGTGCTATGAGAAAAACACGCGTTATTAATTGAGATAAGAGCTTTTAGAGCTGCATGCCTTGATTCCTTAAATGTAGTCTTAAACTTTTGTCACAGACTGCATTATTACGGAAGCTTTAGAAAATTCAGAATAAAATGTAAGTCTTCTTATTTGCCTTAAAACAAGAAACGTTTCGATATACCGAACTTTACTTATCGGATAACGCTTTGCAAATCGAAAACTAGTAAATATATATATTTTTTTTGTTGATTTTTTGGTGACGGCAATTGACGGCAGGCCGAAGCCTGAATTGCGCTTCTTGCCGGGGCGGTTGAGGTGACCGCTCTTGCCCAAGGAGTGCTGCGGCAATTCACTCAGTGACTGTGGATCGAGTACCCATCCCTCCAATTTGGAGACAGACACTTTACCACTGAGCTATTGCCATTCCCTAAATTTTCAAAAACATTTCGAAAGTGCCAAAACTTTTTTAGTTGTCAGGTAAAACATCAAGTTGTAATCATTTTTGCCACTCCGAAAACATCAACAGTTGCGGCCCTGCACTGAGACCTGTAGGCTCAGCGTGCTAAAACGTTTTGTAGGCTCAGCGTGCTAAAACGTTTTGTAGGCTCAGCGTGCTGAAACGTTTTGTAGGCTCAGCGTGCTAAAACGTTTTGTAGGCTCAGCGTGCTAAAACGTTTTGTGCGTGACAGCTAAACCGACGTAATATTGGGAGTGAGATTGCCGTTGAAGATTAAAAGGGCTTTATGCAGCATATACTCGTACATCTGACTTGTTTGGAGTATCTCGAATAGTTTGTTCTCAGTGCAGAGCATACCCCAACAGTATCTGCGGTATGGATCTTGCGAGAATCAAACGACCATGGGCGTCCGCAGGGGAGCAAACGCGCATTCCCCCCCCTGGAAATTGGGACTAAGAAACAAAAATTTCTAGAAAACCTGAAGTCAGCAACTTAATTCCGATTATTTGATTTAATTTTTGCATTGACAGTTTATTTGCCGGTATGACACTCACACTACACAAGAGCCAGGTCGCTATTCTGGTTTCAAACAGTGATGAGGTGGCAGTTCACTCATGACCGCTCTTTTTTCTGCAGAGGCAGGTTGCGAAACGTGCGATCGGATTGTTCTATCGTTCATCTTTATTACGTAACAATAGTATGGCAACAAATCTTTAAAGGTTTACTTTAAGTAACGGTAGAAGGTATTTTGCCGCATGTGACTGTTGAACGCAGTCATCTTGGCAGGTAATGCAGCGAGACGGTGCTGATAGCGGCAAGCCACGCAGCGTTATACTGTGTGCAAAAAAGAATTGGTGAATATGTGGCAATGCTTCCACAAGTTTGAAAAGTCCATTGTTGATGTGAGACTGTGAATATGAACCTGAGTTAATTTTTCGTCACAGACCAAATTTTGTTAAATGCCCTATAAAAATTATGTCGATCCGGTCATAAAGCCCGAAACGGTAGGCTATAGTAAATACTGCTACGGCGAGTTTTCAAATACTATTGTGTGACAAATGACAAATGTTTTAGCGTAAAAAAACACGCGTGAACAATTTGCCTGAGTGAATAGCTTAATCAAACTACTCTTATGCAGGCTTCTTTTCACACAGTATGAAACTACATGGCTTGTCAGAATACATCTACGCTGGCTTGTGGGAATAGGTCTGAATCGTTAATGTTTGTTTCTGACTTCTGAGCGAGTACTGAGTACAAAACTACATTTGCTGTGGCACCTTTTAATGCTTCATCTGCTCAATTTTGTGAACCTGAATGGTATTCTAACTTTAGTAAGTTGTCCGATAGTAGTGTCAACATACCGGTTTACTTGTCCGGTTTATGTGTGATGAGTGTTTCCCACGAAAAAGTCAAAAACCAAAAACAAGCACAGTTTTTTTTGAAAGGGTGATTGATCGCTTGGGACGAGATTCCAGACGTTTGCAGCTATTGTTTCGAAATGACGCTTACAAGCAGGCCTGTGACCAGCTTGGGCGCCCAGGGGGGGCGAAGAGCTTTCTGAGAGGGGCCCAAATTTTTTAAACTATGTCCAACACATTTTTCCAGGGGGCGAGAAGCCCCCTGCGCCCCCTAGTTACGGGCCTGCTGACAAGTCTTGCTAGGTAAAATAAAGTCTTAATTTGTGGTTTCGTTCAGGGTTGCGGAGGGAGAACGTCCGCCTCCAACCTTTCCGAAATTTCCAACTCCCACTAACATAACGTGAATGAAATTTGAATGTCAACAATTCTGTAGCAACAGGCAATTAATGGAAATCGTGGTACACAGCAATAATTCTCTGTTTCAATAATAGTTCCAAAAGAAATTGTAGGCCTACCATTTCAACAAGCACGAGTTGGATTCCTTAGGTGTGCGATGAAAAAATGATTCAATTAGACTCCTTGTATTCTTAGGAATCCGACTCCACCCAAAAATCTCCGACTCCTTGCGACTCCGACACCCTGGTTTTGTTAAAAGACCATGGCAGTACTTCTGTGAAAAGAAGAGCCATGTTTTGAAAATCTGAAAATAGCCTATTTTGAACATTATAGTAATATACCTGGGTATGGCTGCCAACGAAGCGCATTTTTTGTGACTGTTGCCGTAGGTCAACATTTTGAACATTATAGTAATATACCTGGGTAAGGCTGCATATGAGAAGAGCTAATTTTCATCTAGTAAATATTTGCGTATAAATGCAAAATGAACCATTTACACGTTATGAAACGGGTGTGCCTTGGCAGGTACTGTCTGTAAGCATTCGAGGCCAACTGTCGCTCCTGAAAAACATCAACATCACCATCGAGTTTGGTGACATTACAGCCAAGCAAGGAAGCGTTCGAATGGAAAATGGATCCCTGAAAGTAAGCACTAATTGGAACGTAGACGCTGCTTAGAAATCAGTGGAGCGAAACGTCGGCAAGTCACAGTTCAATGATAATAATTGCACGCGTTTACTTTTTCTTCTAAGCTCTCGTGTCATTCTTTCGAAGCAGAAACTTCGGTCTGTTCATAATATGCAGCTACTTATTCACAACGTTTAGATCAGTGTTGTGATAGATGAAGTGCAGAGCTTGTAGTCAAAATGTGTGAGAGACAACCTGACCTGTTGAAAAATGAAGATAAACTTTTCTTCAGTATATCCGAAGCGACCAGACAACGGCTTTGGTTGACTATGGGAAGTGCAATGCCCGTATGCAAATGAGCTAGATAACTTGAGGCAAACACCTTTCTGGCTACATTTACTGCGTGCTGCGAATGATAGTCACATATAATGACTTTTAAAGCGCAAAAAATTAGTTGTCTATGTGTTCACATTTCGTTTCTTGCAAAAAAGAATAGTTAACCCCTGCCATATAGTGAAGCAGAATGTAAATCTGAAAATGTAAACCATGCACGTTAGACTTGTCACGTAAACTCATGTCAAATGGAAAAGCTCGCAGATTGATCCAAGCGCAACAGAGAAGGTTGGAAAGCGATAATTAAAATGTCGCTTCTGAACCATAAAGTTCCACAAATGACCTGGATTTACATGTTATCTCCAGATTTAGCTTATGATATGAGATTGGTAAAAATCTGTTCATATAAACAATTATTGTATGGCAGGTGAAAAGTGTATGGCAGACATGTTGAAATTAAATTTTTAAACTAGTATGGAATCCGTTTAGCATTTATTTTGTGGCTATTCATACTTTGTTCAAAGCACTTTTCACGAAGCACAGCTTTTGGAAAATGTTTGTTTAACAAGTTTAGGGCTTTTTGTCTTTTGTCTGTAATGCACTGTTTATCAGATGGAACTTTGAGACTTATTTTGACCGTTTTGTCCGTTTTATTCTTGAATTCAAAGACCATTTTCTGATAGTGATGATGTTCTTTTAGAGCGAAATATTTTCATCTGCACCGTATCGACTTGAAACGTGAATGTGTTTGTTCATATTTTGATTTGCAGTTTTGGACAAATCATGTTCGAGACTGAATGAATGTATTGCTAAATAGACAGTTTTTAAAATAGAGAAAAAGGTGAAAACAAAATGAAGCACTGCTTCTAATTGTTGTCAATCCCAAATTCATTTCAAAACGCTGAGTAACTTTGCTTCAGAGATTTAACTAAGACTGAATCCAGATCTGCAATTGTTTGGTTTAGACATGTGTCAGAGTACTCACTTTGCAATTTTGAACCTCCAATATTTTTAATGTGACACAGATTTACTGAGACTCCCTAAAGAGAACCAACTGAATTTATAATTATTACATAAATTGCAGTCGTTTGGATATTATTTCATGTTTTTGGTGTTGTATTCCTGATTTTGGTGATGCATGGTTTTGGACTTGCATTCCTCCAACTCCCTTTGCTTTCACGCCTCTCCTCGCACTGGGAAATGCTTCATATTATGTATACCTTTCCTTAAAAAAACTGATATGCTGAAATATTTTATTTGCGAGTCCATTTTTGTGCTAAATTGCCCCAAAGATGACAGTCAGTTTATTTGAATCTTACTGTTTTTGGTTTTATCACAAAAACAAATTGTGTCTCTATGGAATGGCGGTTCAACAGTAGGTCCAACTAATTTTTTCAAGCGATTTAGACTTCGCAAAGGGTAAAAGAACAGGCAAATACTTTATATAAATGCTTTTGTAAACTGAAAGTACACTATCAGTGACTGGAGCATGTGAGTGTCCTGGACAAACCAAGAGACTTCAACAATATTATTTTTGCAGGAAATTGTCACAAGGACAATGTGCGGAATGTATGAAGCTGCGAATGGACAATGGGTTTCTACAGGATGCTCACTTCAAGCAGGAACTTTTCCTCCAAAATGTGCATGCTACAAACTAGCAAGTTTTTCTATGATCGTGGTGAGCTAGTGAGCAAATCTAAAAAACTTTTCAGACCTTTTAGGTGATCATTTTACTTCCTCAGTAAACCTGATTTGGGTTCTATTTAGTTCTTTTTAGTATCTGGTGTGGATAACATCAATAGCATTATGCATACAATTTACGGTGATTAAAGTACTAAAGTGGATTTCAAATTTCTGAGTTATATTTAAAGTAAATGATATGCCTTAGAAATGCTTTCATGCAATTCACGCGTAGAGAATAACGACTGCGTTTTTTGCAAAATTGGGTAGTAGAGATCATGGTATTTATACAATCGTAATAATTCGTTTCGTTTTAACAAGAATTTGTAAGATCAAACCAAACGATATTATCCTTTTCAACTTCGAGTATATACAAAAGCCACCGATTCTTTTCAAACCATTTACAAAAATGCAACACCTGTAATTGAAACTTATCGTGACAATTAGCCGATAGAACGAAATGTTTCGTGTCCAATTTTTCAAGAAAGTTGCGATCGACAGCAATGGTACAGTTTTCGATGGAATAGCTGCTGTGAATGTCCACAAGCTTTTACTGCTTAACTATTGCTTTCGGTTGCATTGAAGTTGTCTTTCCTGGTGAAATTACATTCGCAACTTTTGTTCCAAGCTTGCCAAGATCGTTTTTTCAAAGTGACTGATGAAACTGGACTATCGGTTCAGAAGGAAAGTGAAACTTTTCCTTTTGAATCACTAGAAGATTTAAATAATTCAATAATTGCAATTAAATAATTCAACAGAGAAACGCAGTTCAACCATGTTTTTTTTACCCAGAGCACGCAAGTGCTTCCTTCAGCCTTTGCTCTTGGAGTTGTGAGCTACGCGGGATGCTCTGTTTCGATCCTGGGACTTATTGTTACTATCTGGGTTTACGCCGCAGTTAAGTAAGTGGCGGCGTTGCTTTTGAAAAAAAGCAACTTCCTGATTTTTTACAGTTTCAACATTTTTTTGTTGAAAAACGCGTCAGAGTCTTAGCAACCAAACGTGGTTCGTTTTTTAATCCCCGCCCCAATTACAAGGCTTGCCTCAACGTTTTCCTGTTCTGGTTTTATCTTATCAAAATGTGTGTGTTTCGTTAACAATAGGAGAATAATCTGACCTTGTAAACAAAGATTGATTCATGAAGCTGCTCATTTAGCCGATCCTACTCACATTGAGAAAACCCATATCTTACGTTTCGATTTCTTTTTAATGGGAACAAATTCTACTTCAAAAACCACTTTGTTTTATGTTGTTGTCTTCACATCGTGAAGAATCTATAAGGATTGAAGATGCGTAAATTAAGTGAAATCGATTTCCTAGTAAATCAATTTGCGATTTGCTTTTGACTGTGTCGTCTTTATGGAGCAGACACCTTGCTGAAATTTGAAACTGGATTTTGAAAATTATGTTAATTTTTAGGTTTCGTTGAAGACAATAACAAACCAAGAAAAGAACTGTTGGTCATTCCAAACAACAATATTATCTGTGCTTATATATGAAGGCATTTTTTTGTAAAACAGTTACATTAAATGTGCTACTTACATTCACTAAACAGCTTTGTTTAGGCTTGTTTATGTTGTCATATCAGGGAGCTTCGCAAACGGCAACCTACAACTTTCCTGCTGAACATATGCTGTAACCTGCTCGTTGTGAACGCTCTATTTTTATTCGGAGTGGGAAACATCTCGCAATCTGCCACGTGTTATCTTTCCACTGCTCTCCTCCATTATTTTCTACTTGTCACTTGGTTCTGGATGAGTGCCAACGCTTACAACATGTATAAAGCTTTGGCCAATGTATGTAGATATTTGTTGTGTATATTTTTACGTTTTCACAGCATACATGCTCGACAGGTGAAGATGGAAATCTTAATAGTTAGAGAGATTACACTGTTCTGACCAAACATATTTCCCAATTGACTTGATTAGCAATTAAGATTTAGCTCAGCGCAGAACTTTTTCTCACGTGAGAAGGTCAAACAAACTCGCTGCTTGCCAGTTAGCGTATAATCTTTCTGGCATAAATTTTTCTTTTTGCTGGTAAATTTCGCGATTTCTGAAGCTCTCCGAGTTTGCACTAGAATATTGTCTTGCCGTGGAAAACTAATTGCGTTTTTCGCGTGCGTCACTTGAAAACATAGCAAGTAAATTACATGAAAATGCAAATTTGCATTATACAGAAGGCAATTCTAGCCTCTACAAACACTAGGAAAAAAGCGAGGAACTCTAATCATTTTTCTTCTTTTAACCACACGTGATCATTTTTTCACTACCCTTACCGAAAAACAAAAGAAAACGGAATTGCTGTTGATTAGGCTTGTTACGGTAACATGAAAACGCGCACGGCTTCGGTAAAAGTGTGTCACGCATAAGTGAAGCAACTTCGGATGGTGGTGCCCAACTACTTTTACCAATGATATTTTTGAAAAACGTCGAGCACATGTAGGAATGGCAAACTTTTTAGGAGGTGCTAGAATCTTTCATCGGCTGAAACTAGAGATAGTCTGATACCAATAATTGTTTATACGCTTGCGACGTGGTAAGACTTTGCAGGAAAGACCTTAACATCTTTGCATTTGGCGAAACGGATTCTTTTGGTTTCCAAATATAGAGCCTATTATGACCTGTTCAAAAGCTGAAGTTTGTTTAAAACGACTCTTACCTTCCACTCATGGTTCTTGTTTGATTTTGAAATTGTCATAAAAACGTTTTTGCTTTAGGAAATACATAGTAGGTGAGTCTAAACGCGGCATCATCTCAACGGAACCAAACACATTGTTTCTAATGCAATATCAAAGTTTCGTTCTTTTATTTTAAGGTCGCTTTCATTGATCAAAGATCTTCAACCTTGCCAGCAATACTTTGCTATTCGCTCCCTTTTTTCATTGTTCTTGTCAACAGTACTGTTGCCATATTGGTTGTCGATGCGAAAAAATACGTCCCAAGTAAGCTTTTGTTTTCTATTACTTGCGAGAAGCGCTAAAATAAGACATAAAACAAGTGGCGCATGCCCCTGTTTGGTTGCTAAGTTGCGAGTGGTTAAGAAAATGTAACTGGCGTGTGTAAAGTTTCGACAAGTCCATCCTACAAAATTTCAGTTGTTTTAACAGTGAATTTCAAATTCGCTGCACTATAGCCGACTGCGGCATTAAGAACTATGCGTCGTAACTCAAGCTGAGATTGATCTTTGAGCCTTTCTTGCAGATGATCCCTTCTTTCAGTCTTCTTACCGCGCGCGCAATGTGTGCTGGCTTTACCATCAGTCGCACAACTACGGCTTCCTCTTGCCAGTAGGAATCTTGACACTTTTCAACATAGTTTGTTTCTGTCTGGTCATGCGCAGGATTGTCTGCCACAAATCCAAGGTAATGTCAAAGTTTAAAACATGCAGATAATTTTCGCATGACCAACCGTTTGGAGGTTTGTGTTGCATTGCGTTTATTCAGAAAAACCGATCCTGAAATTTCTCATACTGCACTCAAACTCGTGAACACCTTGTGCTTACTAGTTCAAATATGAAAAGAGGTGATGTCAAGTTTCGCGCTAGCGGAAAAACCCTGTGTAACGAAAATACTTTTGAGTTTGAACACGTAATTTTTAGGTTATGATTATGATGCAATTTTTGAAAAAATTAGCTGAGCTGGAAAAACCTTGCTACGTAATATGATATTTTTGAGAAAAAGAAAAAAATAATATTTTGAAACAAAACAAATTATTCATGTTGTCGAAGAAAAATTATAACTGCGTTTTCGTTAGCAGATTCAGTCAACTGCTCACAAGAGGGGTAAAAAAGATGATTTTATGATTGCCGTATCCGTTTGTGTGGTGATGGGCATGACTTGGGTGTTTGGGTTTTTGATGATATTGGAGGATAATGCCACTTACCAAGTCGTCTTATCCTGGTTTTTCACTCTCTTTAACTCACTGCAGGTAAAACTACACTCTGAGCTGTTTGTCGGTTGCATGGAAGTCTAATGACTCACACCATTCCGGTTAAAATAATATTCAAAGTTTGGAAAACCTTGGATGGCTTCTCGATTGCACATTTTTTCAATTTTGCATCCTTTTTAATTCGCAGTTGAAAGTACTTGTTGAAAATTGAGATGCTAGTTGGGGATTGCTTTTGTTGCAAATGTGTTTTCAATTTATTAAAAATACTTGTGAGGTCCGGAAAAGTTGAAAGATGCTACGTCAATTTTGTGTGCATAATTTCTCGCTGCAAAATGTTAATTGTTCAAGAAACTGTAAACCACAAACAATATGCTTTCAGGCAGGCAAGAAGTAAACAGCGCAAAACGTGATAAGAAGGGCAATCAAAAGTCAATAAAGTCAAAAATTCTCTGCCTTTTTAAAAGTTTCTGAAACGTCCACAAACCAAATTTCACGTTGATACCATGAGCCACTCGAAAGTTATTAGGTCAAAAAAAAGTCAAATATTATCATTTGGTCAAAAGTTATCGTTAGGTCAAAATTTTCTTGCAGCACAGTTTTTTCTTGTTATCGATATTTTATTTTAAGTTACAACAACAGATTTTGATATGTTTTTGCAAGTTTAATTGCAATTCTGAAATGATAATGGGTTTGTTGCGACTTCTGACGTAATAATGTTGTTTAACCCACTACTGGACGACATGGGGGTCCGTAGGAATTTTTCCAGGGGGGCAACCTCGATATCTTGCTTATCAATTTTAGGTTTCTGACTATGCAATGCAATTTGATGTTCACAAAATACTTTACTCTTTCTACTCGACTAAGAAAATTTACCATGTTACGGCAACAGTAAAAAAATGCGCTTCGTTGGCAGCAATAGCCAGGTGTATTACGATAATTTACGCAAATAGACCATCTGCAAATTTTCAAAGCGGGATACGTCTTTACAAAGAAAGATTGCCACGGTCTTGTAACGAAACAACATATTGTGACTTCATTTTACTTAGCAAGACTCGGAAATGTTAGTTCGAAACGGAGCTGCAAACGTTTGGGATCTCACTCAGAAATCAGAATTAAACCTTAACAATTACGACGTATTCCTTCAAGCCTGCGTAGACGTATTCTAACATGTCACGTATTTTTAAACTGTGTAAAAAGAAGAATGCATAAGCGTATTTTTTGTAACTATTCGCTCAGGCACATTGGTCTCACTCACAGTCTCACACTCAGTGTCGTAACTGACGGTGGGGCAGAAGGGGCAAATCTCCCCCCTCCCCTGACAAGCTTAATGTAAAAACCGAAACTAGAACAGTGAACCTGGCTCTTGTGCAGTGTGTGTGTCATACTGGCAAATAAACTGTCATTACAAGAATTAGGTGAATCAATCGGCATTAAGTTGCTGACTACAGATTTTCTAGAAATTTTTGTTTCTTAGTCCCAATTTGCAGCGGGGGCAAATGCCTGTTTTTCCCCCTGCAGATTGAATATTAAGTAGACTAGGCATGGCAATCCAAGAAACGTGGTCTTGCAGTAGTCTACTTGGTTTGGCAAATGCTCAATCCATTATGCATATATAGTGTTGTAACTTAATAATATTCGGAGATTTGACTCTGCTGTAGTTATCAATAAGGTTAAGCAACCAAATTCTTCAAACGTGCGAAGCATACTGCATGAAAATGCTTCTCAGTTTACCTCAATACCTAAGGGTGAATTATTTTATGGTGGAAGCACATTGCTTCAGTGCAAAGCAACAACGAGGTTTGTTTCATGGAACTGAAAGTAGCCAGACATTTTTTAAACATGGTATATCAGATTTTCCAGATAAACTGCTTTTTGTTTCATTTCGACAGAACAAACCTATCAGTTTGTTTTCTAATGCTGTATATGAACATGCTTTGCATTCCGCACTTCAACAGAAAACGCAGAAAATTGATAGGTCAAAATATAGTCAAAATTTGAAAAATATAGTCAAAATTTTACGTTTTTAGATCAAAAAATTGGTTGCCCTAGTGATAAGACTTACACCTAAACTGGGTAGACTTGATGTTAATCAAGTTGTCATAAGTCATTGTTTTTGGTTCCACCAATGACCATCAGTGAAAGTTATACAAAGCTTTAGAAAATATATTTGCTTTGTATCAATTTTTTTTGAAATATTGCTCAACTAAAATTTTGTGGAGTTAATGAAGCGACGGGCTCTCATTTTTCCAAATTAGATTTATTTTTTAAACGATGTTTTAAACTAACACTAAGTTTGAATATCTTAGACAAGATATTTGCCAGTGATGGTATCAGGACAATTTGCGAACTGGACAATTGCCAGCAAGACAATTTCCAGCTAGGACAACTGCCATCTTGGACAACTGCCCACCGAGCCACTACCAAATGAACAACTGCAAACCGAACTAGTGCCAACCGGACAACTGCCAGCCAGTATCGCAGCCAGAATGAAGCCATGGCCCCCTCTGAAACAAACTTGCTAAGATTTTTACTGGTGCTTTATAGCAATTCTCGACTGTTAGAAAATAAACGGAAGGAGAAGTAGGACTCAAGACGACGTCATTGGAAAGCCCCCAGTGCCAGCCACACAACTTTCAAGTGGCAAAATTGCCAAGTAAGACAACTGTCAATCAGAACAACAGCCAACAGGATTCAGACTCTGTGAAGCGTGGTTCTAAATGGATTCTCTGGTCAATAGCCCATAGTGTAGGGTAGGCTACTGACTAGTGTGCGTCCGACACCCTTCCATTTAGCGTTTATGTCAAAGCTGCACGACTTTTTCATGCGTTTCCATGTCATGCCTTTCCAGGTTCGTGACCTAGGCTTCTGAAAGCTACAGCGGCAGTGCCTAATAAAGAAAGTGTTAGCGGTCAGAGCTAACAATGGCAAGCAAATATTCAAACAGCATATCTTTTTTGAAAGACTCACACATTTTTTTGCGATTTTTTCCTCTCCAGAAATTTCAGGCTATTCCGTATGTTTTGTTTAATCTGTCGTAATGTCTCAGTGAAAAAAACAACTGTAGGATAGTGGACAATTGTTCTGGTTGGCAGTTGTCCGATTGGCAATTGTACGGTTGGCAGTTATCCTAGAACCGCTAGCCACACAAAATGTTTGCTTTGTTACTTTGAGTCAGAAAGTAAGGTTGTGGTAAACCTATCTTTGTTCTTATCACTAATGGTTTGTTTTAGGTCTACATCAAGGGTATTCGGCTCAGATACCGCTTTATATTATTTTTTTTTATTTACGGTCATTTGTAATCGAAATATATTTCCTCCATCAAAGGCGTTGAGACATGGCCTGGAAGTGCTTAATAGTTTTTGCTGAAACAAATTTGCAAGTTGCACTTACTGAGTTGCGCTTTGCAGTTTAAAAATGACACTGATCACAAAATGTTTCTACATGAAATGGCTGATTTTAATGTGCACAGCATGGTTTCACTTAGCTTATGGATATTAGTCAGCCGGCAAAAACAAGTAACGTACGCGCTACATTATTTAACATAGCCGTACATTTGTCTGATCTACGAAGTTCTTTCAATCTTATTTTAGTTCTGCTCTGTAAGTGACGCCATCGTTTTATTGTTGATGTGGTTTCAAGGCTGATTCATACCACAGTGCAAAGTGTTTACAAGTTTAAGCAGACAAGAGAGAAACAGTTCGCTTGACTGGCACGTCATTAATGTTTTGTCACATCAGTGCCGAGAGATGTGTACTTTTTAGAAATGTTGGTACCTCAACATTTAAAAAAGGTTGGCAGCTCGCACTGGGTTTGCTAGAATCAGTAAGATGTATTAACTTTTGTTAGGTTTATTAGGAGTACAGCTGGCATTTTCTAAATCCAAGGTCGATGTATGTATGTAAAAAAGCAACCCACGCTATTTTACTTTTCAGGGATTATTCATATTCTTCATCAACTGCGTAAAACAAAGAAAGGTGCGAATGCTTTGGTGGAGACCGATAGTTACATGGTTGACATGCAGATCGTACAAGAGTGAGGATTACACGGAATCACGCAGAAATCCGACACGTTCGTTGCACGTTGATGAACCGTGTCCCACGACGACAAAAGCTGACTTACGTCATCGGAATGCTGCATAGACAGGAGTGTATCAATTTTTTGCCGAAATCAATCGCTGCTGGATGTCTCTGTCGCTTTTCCATTTTGTCAGCTTTTTATAAATTATATTGAAGTTTGCTGGCATGGGCGTAATTTTGTTGTAAAATGTGGGGGGACAGCTTGGTGTGAAACCAATGCAGTCATCTGGTCGATGCAGACGTGAAGTTATATAAATACAGAATCCCAATCTTGTTTTTAGAAGTGTTTTGAAAGCAACACTAATAGTAGAAAAACATCAATTGCATTTTATCAGAGCTGTCAGTTGGAGTGCAGAAAACGGTGAATCGCATTGGTCGCACGTGCATGTCTCACTTATATTAGTGTAGTAGAATACATCAATTTTCATGCATTTCACAAGAAATGTGGGTTACAGCGCGATTTTATGTCTTGTTTAAGTTGCGTGACAAAGACGATCAATATTTTTCTTGCACATTTCCTCTCTTTGAAAAAGCTACGAATCTTTTCAATGCTACTGGGCATCATGCATACAGCCCCACCCCTACCCAAATCTCGACTGATAGCCTCTTACAAAAAAAGTTTTGCAAAAATTAGCGTAGCCTACTTCACGAAATGATTTTCAATCTATTTTACTGCTGGTGGGTGGAGGATGTTTTCTTTCCATCTCCCCTTGTCCAGTGGAGGATCCAGACCATGCGTTTGGGGGTCAGTCAAATAAGGAGGCACCAAAAAGTCTTCACTTGTTCAAAAACCCCAGCTAATGTGTGACAATCGTTGGGTATCACACAAAAGTGGTTGCGTTTTGTAGGCCAAGAATATGGCTATTTTTGTTGGTCGAACTATGCGATCTTTCAAGGAATCACCACAGTTTAAAATCGCCTTTTATCATTAATTCACAAAAAGTTTGAAGCAGGTCCAAAGAGATAGGTCCTATTTTTCACAAGCTACACATAACTGAGAACGCTATGGGTGTCCCAAACATTCTTTTATATCTGCAGTAAGTGTTTGAAAGATATACACTAAGGCAATTGTCCTCAACCCTTGTGTAACCGCGGACCGGTCAATGCTTAACAATTTTACCGCGGCCCGGGAGTACTCTCGGAACAATGTTGCTATGCATAGGCGTAGCCAGGGGGAGCCAAAGGGGCCATGCCCCCCACATTTTTGGAAAATATAGTCATTTTGTGCTTAGAGGGGCACTTTTCCAAATAAAATAGTGTTATTCCCCTAAAATCATACACTTTGGCCCCCCAAAATTTTCGGCCCCCCCAAGTTTTTGGGCTGCCTACGCCACTGTTGCTATGGGAAGAATCGATCAATCGCATACCCAGAAAGCGAGTGTTGTCACCACCAGTATACATTTTGTAATTTTGCGGCCCGGGACTTGAGGACCACTGCCTTTAGCACGCTGCGCCCTGGTGTTTGACACTGTTTTGGATATCCGCACATCAGAAAAAAAACAATGTCTGAAAGGTATTCCGAACTGCTTGAGAAGTAGAATGATTCTTCTTACACTAGGAAATGACAACTCAATTTCCAAGCTAGGAGCCGAATAAAGAGCAAAATGATGATCACATTTCCAGACGAAGCTTGTGCAGTTACATGCACATAAATAAAAAGCATATTTATTGCTGAAGCGGCAATTCAAAAACAAAAATAAGTGAAAGACATTTGCTATGATATTACTCCGATTTTAGGTAGCTCTGCTGGCTATCGTGAGAAATGATTTCATAATCGCATGATACTACAGGTTCACACTTTCCTTGAAAGCACATTGATCTACAATACTTTTAACGCCACTAATATAAGTAGGATTTCAATCAAGTGTTTAGTACTGTATCACATATTTTGACACTGGACTGCTGATGTGAACAATAAACATCAATCTCACTAGTCCAGATTATGAAGAAAATGTGTGACATTGTTCAAATGAAGTAGGGGCAGTCGGGATGGCACCATCAAATCCACAGTGAATACCTCCAAACTCAAGTTCTAGTCTCCCTGATAAAGTTAATTTCTAATTTTGTGTATGCTACTACGAACACCCAAAAACAAGCTTTAAGCCACCCCCAATGCTGTTGATCTGACGATGGATCTGCTTCTATCCAGGCCAGCAAACACAAGTATGAAACAGCCTATAACCCATTGAAAACCATGAATCCCAGCTAACCCCACAGATACCAGTGTAAAGTAAAAATTTGCCTTGTTTTTCTACTTTTCTACTCTAATTTATGTGAATTACACAGAATGATCCAGCCCAGGGTCTACAAATTTTTTTGTCTGAGGGTCAAATAAGGTAATACAGAACATGTCGAGGGCCGGAGGTCTTACGTAATGTGATTGTTTCGAGGTATGTTATATTCTACCAAATCAACAAATCTTTGTAAATATAATATTTTTTCATCGATGACAAAATTTCTTCGCTGGCCGTAGTTTGGAGGCCCCTGATCCAGCCAATAAGCTACGCATTGTGCTGTTGGTTGCAGATTTCGCTAACCATGCCAAATTTGTCTTTTCGTGACTGGCGTGAGCTATCTACGGGTTTGCACTTGCAACAGAAGGACCAAGGCAAAAACATATGGCCATCAGTTTCTGTTGCCAGGTGCGTAACCAGGAAGGGCGATGGGTACCGTACTCCTCTCAAATTTTGAACTGCAAATATTGAACCGTTAAGCAAAAATTGTCATGACCGCGTACTGTCAATTAATCATTCCACCAAGCTGTGGATAGTTGTCATTTTGCCGAAGTTTCTGCGTTAGAGCTGATTGCTGAATACCATGGTTTGTTGAGGCGCCTCGTGCTACCACGTAGTGATTCAATGCCACGCTGCACTGTTCCCGTTGACGGAGTGAGGTGTTCCAGAATTGCTTTGTTAAGTCATAATTTCTTGAGCTACTGGAGCANGCGCCTGTCTTTTTCGTCACGACATCTCGGTCATTTGTCCCACAATAGTATTAAAACTCGTCGTAACAGTATTCACTAGCCTACCTTTTCGGAGATTATGACCGAATTGACTTAATATTTTTCGGTCATTAAAAAAATTCGGTTTATGACTGAAAAAAAGTAGGCACACTCAATGCATTTTTGTCAGAAGCCGGCAAGTTGTTTGCTAACCCACAGAGGCGAAATAAGGGGGGCACAATTCCCTGGACCCCGAATCGCTGCAGGGGGGAGCCAAATCACTGCGGGGTCGCCGGATGACTGTGGAGGGCGCCGAAAAGTCCCGACAATGCCACAAATACTTTATTCAATAGAGTACATTTGCTTCCGAAAGACCTCAGGTTCGAACATGGGAGCGTGAAACTTGCTTCTTGTCCTGGGTCAATTCTAAACTCGTTACGCACCTGCTAATGTACAAACGTTGCTGTAGCTCTTCATACGCTGCAATATGGTTCAATCAGGGTCATACTTTGAGAGCCGGCGTACGATATATTCGTGCTTCGATTTCGGCCTAAAATACAGCAGTTTTCGGTTGCCTTACCAACGCCCTAGCTCCTCCGCCGATTGCGCTAGAGA
>JGI24158J21664_10002795_pt1 | contig 21503 bp, 13 predicted proteins | sample Ectturendosymbi3_FD_21664 | JGI IMG/M metagenome (IMG submission 21664)
TGCTCTCGTCAAAAATAAATCAAAACAGAGAAACTCAATGAAGAATGTTGATCTAGAAAAACCAACTTCGTGTATAGGAGATTAAATATGGCACAAATACTTTAAACATTGCAAGGTTTACCATTTGAAATCGGCTAAGCAAGGTCTACAGCGAAAAAATCTCTTAAATTTTGCACTTTTGCAGTAGTAGATTTAACTGTAGTGCATGGCAGGGGTGTACAGGTTTTCGAGCAAATTCTGAAGGGTGTACCAATACAAAAAAGGTTGACAACCACTGGCTTAAATCCATTGTTGCAGTCTGATGTCGTAACTACCTCTCAAATGGCTATAGCCCCAGCTCCGGTGTCAAGCGAAATTTCTGACGTCACGCCATGTGCGCATGCACAGAATACTCCACACATCAAATACACTGAGAAAATTAGGGCTCAGGGTTTAGGTAAGTCGGGTTATGGTATGGATTAGGGTTACAAAAAGTCCAATATTTTCCAGTATTTATACTTGTAAACGCCAAACTTTATTCCTTTACTCTGAGAAGCAAAATAGGTCAGAAATTTCGCTTGACACCGATCCTAAATTTGGAACTGAGCTGCTGATGCGCAGCCCTGGCGAAAATAAACAAAACACTTATTTTTGTCAGTACTTTCATAGTGCGAAGCGTTTTAGATTTCCGGATACATTTACAAAATTCATCCCGTCGTGGTTGTGTGTTGATCTAATCGCTTAGTTGTATGTATAAAAGGTTGATCGTGCAACGCCATTACGAAATACGTTTCATTTAACGCATGCATTTTTCATAGCTGCATTCATCTACTACAACGTGTACGCATGGGGTATACGAGCTCAGCATAAACTTGACCGAAAGAATCCCAAGGATTTCGAAAACGATGTCTAGGATGTTGATGACTCTGAGCAACGATTGAATTCGTATTTTTTTTGGTTTAAGCGATACTGTTTTATTGAAATCCGTGAATACGCATAATAAAATGTTGCCTGTGATATTGCGGTGTGTTACACGTATTTAGGAATTGGGAAATCGATGACAGTGAAGGGTCGCTTGAGATGGACGTTGACAGCGAGACAGTAAATATCAATATTGGTTTAGAAAGGCCTCGGCCGCCTTGACTCCGGTTGATTTTGTTAACAACGCGATTCATTCGAAGTTTTTACGCATTGCTTTTCAAAATCTGCGACGGTCTTCCAACGTTATAAGGATCAGACATTGCCTCGCTCGTATGGTTTGTTTAAAAAAGCTCTATGTATTGACAGAAGACAATCTATCAACCTGAACACGCAGATCCGTTCCCGTTCATCAGCGACAGCCCGATGTTCAGTTCGATTGTTTCGCCCTTCTCGAATACCCCTGTCAGATGTGCACCCTCGTGTCAAAAACGATCGACCAAGTACAAATTCGGTGGCACAAGCGTGAACGCCTCAATATCAGTACTGCGTTTTACAGAACGCAAAAACAGTAGTATAAAATGTCTTTCATAACCTGGTTCTGATATGAATTGTTAGTTTCATGTATTTTGCAGTACATATACGCTTACAACGCAATATAGATTTTGTCAGCTTGTCAATGAATCACAGTGATCAGAAAACTTGTGACATGTGCACACATATTGACGTGACAACAGCTCTAAACTGCACTAAACGAAGGAGTGACTTCATTACCAAACGTCTTACGTAAGAAATCAGATAAAAAGCTGTCGTGAGTTAAGAGATTCAGAAAATTCTTCAAGCAAACATGCGCTATAAATTCATGGTGCTCATGACGTACAAAATTCATTGTTTTTGCTGAAGCACTGACGGCGAAGTTACGTTTCCAGCACTGAGGATGGCAATGGCATCTATGAGAACACAATTTTTAGCCAAGACTAATTTGAGATTGTTCGCTGCGTTCAAGGGAATCCGATAAAGGCATTTCACTGCCAGTGTAAAAAGCAACTCATGATGTAACCGGAAAGGCTTCATTTGCACGAACATCACAAACAGCTACGTATCGTTCTACAGAAAAAAATCGCTCTCCACTGATGTGAAGAGGACTTTGTAATTCCAAACGCTAGATCAACGCAAACAATGAAAAAAAATGAATCTTTAGTTCCCAAAAACATGTAGCTAAAATAGCGAGACAACAAAACGAAACGCATGCGATTGTCAGGTACAACAGCGAGTAGTAAGGGAAATAAATGTTTTGTGTCTGGTATCTCGAATAAATGTACCTTGCAGACTTTGGCGTTTTTTAGAAACACTATTGCCATTTTCTAATAAACAAATTTCACTCACAACTTTGTTTGCACCTGAGATAACAGTAACAAGGGTAACTCGAAGCAACCACCTCTTGCTTTTGCAGTCAAGTTATGCATGTTAAGCTTACACCTTGCACAGTTGAGTTGATTTTTGTAGCGATAATTAATATTCAGCAAAAGCGCAAATTAGTGCAAGGATGCCAGTGCATTCAAGGAACCGGAAGGCTATGGAGTCGAGTTGATGCCCCCCAACAGTTGAATTAGCTTTGGTACTATCCGGTTTCAACTCGTGTGGTGTTGCATTTACGTGGGAAAGAGCTGCTAGATGATCAACACCGTTGCGCTGGTATTGCTGGGTCGCAACCGGTCTCTCTCGGTGGTCGGGCTTCATTTCCCTCTGTCGGTGGGTCGCTTCATTCCAGCATAGTCATCAAGGAAATGAAGCGGACACACTTGGCAAAAATAGTGCGATTGATGGGTTCACCATACAGGCCGCTCTAAAGAAAGCGTATCAACTAAACGACTTCACCAAGCTCTCGAAAGACATTTGACACGATGTCGAGCGGTTTTTTAAAATGAAAAAATTCCTGTAAGTTTCTCAAAATGCCCTGATCGAACGGATTGAAGAACTTTCCGTTACCATCCTTGAGATAGGTATATCTGAAGGAGTTTAACCGTTCGTTTGTCGTTACATTCCTCATTGCTTGGTGTACCTGCAACAAACAACGCGTAATAACAAATTCATCCGCGCTTCCTTCAAACGCATCAAATGTCATTTACTTACGGTGAAAACAGTTAATCCCAAAACAACGAAGGTAAAAAATCCCATCAAAATACCGCCGATCACGAGAATGATGTCAAAATGAAAATGTTTTGTCATAAACCAGACAAAGTAGTCACCGAGCAGCAATGTGAATAACATGCCGAACAGGAATATCAAGAAGAAATGCCTGAAAAAAAACAGTAAAACATTAGATCGTGCACCGTTTTTGCGACAGTAGCAATTAAGTGATTCACATCATTTAACGCCTCAAGTTCGGTCTTCCTCCAGGGGCGCGTTTATCAACTTTTTTCCATGAACACACCCCGTGAACTACCAAGTGACAACGCTACATCCAGTTTTTCTGTCGTCAGAGGATCTGCATCTTTGCGGTACTACTATTTCAGCCAACCAACCTAACTCGTCACTTCGTAGCTGGTTGAGTCCTGCTGCGAGCCTGTTTGTGCACATGCGAGGAGGCGAGAACCCATAGCGGCTTTCGCAGGCAAGAAGGTACAGGGTGCGGGAGAACTTTCGTGCGGTTAATCTTCGGTGACACACCGCAAAATAAACTTCGCTTAAGACGCTGTGGGTATTTTTTCTATTTAATGCATTGAGTCTCTCTTGCATAACACATTTTGGGGGTCTTTGCTGCACAGTGCAACTGCAAAAGTGCGGCTGGTACAAGTTCAGGAATATGTAGTTTGTAGATACCAGATATTTGTTGCTGCAGGGAAGGAATGGTCTAAAAATTCATCCCGCTAAGGTTCTTAGCAAGCAAGGCCAAAACTAGACCAATGCATTAATGTCTCCCAGTGTGATGCAGCTTCAGCCATGCTGCAAGCGCAAAAGCTTATGAATTATGATATTTAAGCCGGGAGTATAGAATGGAGATACTGTTTGACTGCAGGAGGTAGAGATTTCAACTGGCACAGGCCTCACGTAGCAACGAACGTCCAACACAGCCACAAAGGACGAATACCAGGTCGGAAACACAAACTGCACCGTGACCCGGTTCTTCACCGTTACTTGCAGGAGTATCAGTCCGATCAGAATATCACTGTCGGGTAATGATCGTAATTTTGACAAAATTTGATGCCCAATCATTGCTTGATAGAGGTTGAGGTAAGCAAAGCGAAAGTGAGAAGCAAACCATTAGAGTCTAACGCTTAGCCACGTTTACTCGTAATGCCAGTTATTATTCACACAACCAATGCGCTAACCTTGGTGTTTTCATTTACCATCAAAACTGTTATACATCCTTGCAATATCATAAGACACCTTTAGCAAACAAATCATAGAAAGCTGCATTTTTTAATTTTAACCAAGAATGAATCCTACATAAACTGGAAACCCGCACAGGTGAAATTGTGGCGTGGCATATTGAGCAGAAATCAGAATGTTAACACCTTCGGCGCGGCGTGAATTCCGCTCGATTATTTAGTAGGTGCGGACGGCTTTGAATTGTTTTTACCCAACAGCTAGACTAAAAATTGAATAACGTAAAGAAGTACTTGTCTGATTGAGCTCAAATTTTCAAGTAAGATTTAATTTTACCAGAAGATCATTCGTGTAAAATTTGGTTGAAGACCAAACATGAGAAAAGTTATTCAGTCCTACGCAATAACTTGCAGCCGCAAATTTCTTAGGTAGGCTAAGCGCGTTCCTAGAGACGCGCTGGAACAACAGTCCGATGCGCTGGGAACAGATTCCGGTCGCTCGATAAAAAAATGAAGGACTCGTGAAGTTCTTCATGAATTAACTGCATAACCATTAGAAGAACATTCTGGTAAATTTTGGTTGCAAAAGATAAGATTTAGTTTTGAAAAAGTTATGGTGCTCGACAGAAAAGCTGCTCAATTCTGCTGAATAGGATAAAGTTTTGTAGCCTACGCGCGTCTGCAGTTACGACTGAAAGCATCTAACTCAGAAGCCTTTCGTTAAAATTACTTCAAATTTTCAGAGATGATGCCCATTGGTATCAAGATCGTACGTGAAAAAACTTTTTGCACAAATCCGAGTACACAAAATGTTATCCTACTGTCAGGACCTAAGTGTTTTGCAAAAAAACTAGACCTAGCACAATGTTGCTGAATACCAAACTGCGTAACTAAAAAAGTTCTTGCTTATATCACCTGAAATTTAAGGGTTATGCGGGTAGGTTTGGGGAACAGTATTGTTAATTTTCATTGCAAACTAATGAGTACGAAAAACGTTATTGTGCTCTATGGAACAACTGTTAGCACCTAACGGTTTTAAAAAGTCTTGCAGCCTAGGCTTGGCAAGATGTTTGATGCAAACTACATAACTCAAAAAGTTTTTGGTCAATTTTCATGAAATTGTCAGGATTCATGTGTCTAGGTATGAAGAACATTTGTGGAAATTTTTGTTGCAAAAAAACAAGTACGAAAAAAGTTATCAAGTTGCAAAGTGAATGACATATATATATATGTCATTCCGCACCCGGCGCATTTGAACGAATGACGTACATAATGTCAACCCGCGCCGAAGGTGTTAATAGGAGCATCCCCACGGCCTGCAATACACACTCTACATCAGGGGTCCAAACATTCGGCCCGCGATGCTTTTCGAGAATTTTCAAATATTTATGAGTTAAATTATGTAATTTATTTACCGGTATTTACAAGTGCTTGGCCTGCTAGTGAACAAGTTACTTTTAAACGAACACAGAGACTGCTAGAAACGATTTGCCTGTAACTCATGACACCTTTCGCAACAAATTAGATGTGAAAGCTTTTCCTAGTAAGGTTCAGGTACCGCCATTGTTGCGTCATCGTCATAATGCGGCCCTCGGGTTACTTAATCAGTCCTAATCTGACCCTTGGTTCAATTTGAGCTTGAGACCCCTGCTCTACATAGACTTAATAGTGAAGTCACTGGCATTCAGCATTACGTCATCATATATATTACGTCATATATTGAAAATTCAAGACCAATCTCACAAACATACCTGTTTCTGTAGCCAACATCGTTGTATATGTAAGGGCAATAATGATCAAAATGCTTGACACATCTATTCATAACTCGACAATGCTTCGCTCTCAAAGGACGCACAAGTCTGCAGGTATGACACAATCTCGAAAGTGGGTTTTCCCCTTGCTTCCACTCGTCATAAAAAGCAATCTGTTGAGAAAACGTAAAAACATAACGAACATACACTTTTTGTAAATCAAAGTTTTTAACGTCTCACCAACGTCAGCTAAAGATATAGGGGCTACAAATCGGTACTGCTTTCTGAAGGAAAAACCCTAAAGCATGGGAACAAAAAGCAAAAACTCTCATTGAGAAAAAATTTAAGTAGTGATATTTAAATTAGGTATTTTATGACAATGTAGTTAAACTGGAAAAAACAAATCATTCACGCCTGGATTTTTTTTTATATACGGCGTATTTTAGTGGAATTAATTTTATTTCACGTTCAAGCTTCTTGAATAAAGTAATTTGAATTTGATTTTACAATACACGCGCGCAATATGAACACATGCGTCGCTCTGAGGTCAGAAAAAAACAAGTAAGCCAGCCTTACAGTCTAATACGAAGACATAAAAAGGAAATGTGTAATTCGGAGGCATTGGTTTAGTAACAACGAGGGTAGTGAGAAACGCGGTAAACCTTGCATACCTGCTTCAATGCCACGTCGTAAGAATCAACATTTTTCGGTAAGAAACCAGGATCCATATTGTGAGCTTTCAATAAGCAGTACCACATAACAAACCTAAACAAAATGTTATTTGATTATCTACTTGTAGAAACTTGTGCATAACGTACGGTATTATATAAGTATTGACTGCTAAACACGTAGTAAGCCATGTGAAAGCTTCTGCTGCCGTGTTCTTAAAACAGGGCCACGACCTTAAAATTGGTCGTTGTTGCAGCATCATCCAGGGCTCTGCACGTGAGATTTAAACAGGGCTCTAGATGATACTACGCCCCCTTGAAGTAATGGTCCTTTGTTTTAAGTCCCCTCTGACAACAAACAAGTTGTATAAGCGGATGTATTTGTTGGTTAATTTATTAATCAAACTTTCGATGTTGCAGAGCGCATAAGGGCTCGCTCCCCCCTCGCAATTTATCGACGCTTTTTGGGGAGGCACACCCCCGGTTAAGAACNACTGGTGTAGATGAAGAAAAGTGGCTGCAGAACGTAGTTTGAAAACGTTCTACTTTCACAGGATCTTTAGTGGGAGTGAGGCCAATGGAGGGAGCTGGCCTGCTGCGAGACATGCGAAATCTTTTAGACCGCAAAGCAAGCTTGCAGCGGACCAGAACATGATGTGTTTTGCAATCCATGGAGTGCATGCTGCGACAGCGATCCATTACGTTCAGCTGTCTCGTCTAGTGCATCATTGAAACTACTTACAAATAATAATTTATTATCTTGTAACACACACAAAGAGAAATCCATTGTAATGAAACAGCATTTTCCCCTGCTAATCTCAAGTCAACTCCATGCATGGCCATTCGAGCAGATTTAATTAAATTGGCAGTTTTCATCGTTAAATATATTACATCAAGCCGAACTTGGCCATTAGCCTTACTTACGTGTTAATTACGAAGAAAAAGTGCATTTTTTGAAATTCCATAGTATATGGTAGAACTTTGAACAGGTACGCAGGGTATCCATAGCAGCAAGTAGCCAATAACAAAAACGTAAACGCTCCTTTTGTTTTTCCTGGCGGTCCGAAAAAAATTGTCCTGCAGAGGCAAAGACATACACACCAATAGTTTTCACAAATCGCATTTTACATTGTGGTCAGCTACCTTCAATTGTGGATCAACAAAACAGTACAAGCCGATACAATGCAAATCAAACATTCCAGTATGTAAGAAGAGGAAAATCCTTACTTGAAATCGATTGCCGGTAAGTAACTGCTTCGTTTTGACTTCGAACTGTCAAAATATTCAATGAGGTCTTTGTATTTGCGACCTTTGGCGAGCTTTACCGGGGTGTTGCCATTGTGATCCTCCAAGTAAATGTCAGCTCCATCCTGTCCACACAAGCTTGCATTGAAAATGGAATAAAGAAATACCCATACGTTACACACTAACTTGCTTTGTGAGCAGGATTTACACGTGCACGTGTTTATAACATCGCAAATAAGTCCGATGCACAATTGAAAAAGAAGTCTGATGCATAATTGCATACCCAAGACTACACTAATTTCGAAACAATACCAGAAACTTTTTAACAAATATTCGAACTTCGACAGGATATGCTCCATGTCTAAACGCTTAAAGAGTAGCACAACACAAATCGACATTTTGAAGCAGAAAAACGATATGTCTTTAAAAATGTAACTTACGGTAGGTATAGAACACTCCGTAAACTACCGTTTATTTCAATAACAGCTACCCAGTGATGAAAAATTCTATAGCATTTTTCATCGAAAGTAAATGGATAGCTGTCATATAACTTCGACAAATTGCCAGTCATCGCACACCTTATACCGGGTTCCTTTTTGAGTAGATGTGTCATTTTATCTGGCATTCTGGTTTTTTATTTTGAAATTACCGAAAAAAATTAAGTCATATCGGTCAGAATGTCTGAAAATATAGGCTAAAACACTGCTATGTTGAGTTTTAATACAATTGTGAGACAAATGGTCGAAATGTTTCATTGACCAAAATGTCTCAGCAAAAAATGACCGAAATGTTTCAGCGAAAAGAACAGCTGGCATCTAACTAACAGTATCTTGTAACATACTGTAAACATGTAAAGTAGTTTTTCTGAACAAGTTCACTACCAACTAACACTACCGTCCTGGAAAATGCAGGTTTTGTCACAGCGTTAGTTCGCGTGAACACGGGACATAAGGGCGATACTAATGATCAGAAATCAGGAACGAAGCTTGAGAATGATTTGCCAAGACGACTGTAAGTGAAACATGGCAGGTTATTTTCTGAAGATGAGAAGCTGCGTACCATGAGTTTAAAACAGCACTGATGATGCAGCAGCACTGCTAAACGGAGGTGATTGTCTTTTATGTGGAATGTACTGCGCAGGATGCAAGGTGGTTTGCCGAAAACATATTTCGCAGTAGAATCAGAATGTTTGGAAATGAGCAACACAACGCTATAGAAGGATCTCTGAGTCATTTTACCCTTCGCAGGATGTTGCCCAGAGCACTTGCGGCGAAATTTCATAAATCTACTATATTATACGAACTCGTTGGTTCAATGGTATACTTTGGCTCAAAAAAACCTAGTAAGTAGCTCAAGAACACCTTTGGAATTTTTCTTTAGAAAAAATCAGATCAGATAATGTTAATTAAAAAACATAACTGTACAACCGTCAAATCACAAATTTGTAGTGCACGGTTGGTTATGGTGTGTGCAACAGCGGCCTTAAAGGAAGTTGCAGATTTGACGAAACCTGCAACTGCAGAGCGAAGTAGACTCAAGAATCAAGATTAGGTGGATAGAGCTAATTGCCAGGAGCTTCCGAGTTTTCTGTGCTGTACTTGTGGTTGAACGCACTGCCATACGTTTTTGACAACCACCAGACAAAGTCATGGTAATGCATGTCGCATTAAACCACGTTCAAATATCACAGAGATGCTTCCAAGTGTCTTCTTTCACAAAAATTGCTTTCCCAGCCTACTTGACAAGTTTAACTTTTTCATCACCTGATAAAACATCAATGGCATTACTAAGTATGCAAAAGTAAATGATGTTTAAATTTTAGTAAAATTGTTGAATTTATGGAATTGCGAAAACATGATGTGATACCGTTGTTTCACTTTGGGTGATATAAAATGCCAAACATGAGCACTAAAATGGTAAAATTCATTTAAATTATGAAAGGACATTAATTGTTCGATATGAAAATTACATGACAAGTGTTATTCTCAATACTTCAAATAAGAAGATGCGGGGATCAAAAATCATGCTTATATGATGCGGTAACCTGCTCACAAAAATGCGATGACAATCAGAAACGTGATACATTAAGGGGGTAGCGAACTTTTCCTCAGGAGTTGTTCAAAAAGTTAAAATTTCGATTGCTTGGGCGCTATGCTGAACTTTTTAAACCACTATAAAATCTATGAAATTTGATTAGCTTCAGGTTTGCGTTCACAAAAATTAAACGAACTTCTTGCACCAACATAATCATGTGTGTTGAGGTTTCTTTCATTTAGAGTAGCTCAATAACGAATCACATCATGCCGAAATACATATGCTGACAGATGTTCGTGGCTGCACTTGTGCATGTCTTGTTCTCCGTTGAAGACTGCGCCAAAAGTGATGTATCGTTTAGAGATGCATAAATAATCGTGTCTGCTAAACATAAAACTTTGTACGGAATCCAGTCGCCCCTTATTCTGACTGCTTTGCCCAAATGATACCGCCAAGCCTGCGTCCACCACTGGTACCAAATATTGTTTTTTGTAAATTGTGACAAGCACAGAGCCTTTAATTTTAGAAATACCGCTAAAACCACATTCCCTACAAAAGTAAAATTACTATATAGCTTGTGTCACTGGTATCGTTTCGTTAATATAACTAAAATTAATATTGTTGGTAATGTGGCGGACATCGCCAACGCCGTAATACAGTATTACTAAATTAATACCACCAGATGATGTAGAGATCTGGCTTCTTTATGTAATTATTACACCTTTCTCAAAATTTTCGACTGGTTGCAACACCTGATGCTGAAACTGACGTACTTTCATCGGTTGTACACGCAGCTTAATTTAACGGTTTCAAGTTGTGAAGACGTAACGAAATTAGTCGTGAAGCATAGCCTGTCACTGAAATGCGATCGGTTTTACAACAAGACTATACAGCGCTATCACGTGACGTCGTAAACTAGCGACGTCACACTAACTTTAGAAGGAACTTTTGATATTTGCATTATCTTATTGTACAGTGGCGAACTGGCGAACGACTAGTGGAAATATCTAATACCCGCCAATCAATACATTTGAATTGCACAACAACTTACGGTTGAATTCCCTAGCCAAAAAGACCCACAGGTGAATATCGCTTAAAATCAAAACCATACGCAAAGCACATCATCGACGTAACCGAAGAAGAATGACTGCAAAAACCTCTCACCTCACTAATATTAATTCAAAGAAGTAAGGGCACCGAAACGCCAAATGACGTCTGAAACGTTTAGATTTTAGGGTTTCGCGAGGAATTCCAGCAAACTTGTACATGAGTAAGCGTCACTTTAATCGCAACTTCAAAGCATGCAATATGCACAGTTTTCATCAGCTGAAATTGCTGAAGCGTTAGAATTTAGAGCTTCGTCACTAACATGCATTCATTTAAAATTATTAAAAGCTTTTAACGAATACACATCAACTGACCCAGCAACATCGACGAATTCTTTGTTTGCTGCGCGTTGGCAAAGCTTTTACAAAAAAACAAAGTGATGTCCCGCACAGAATGCTGGTTTAGTGGAAAAAGATCTTATAATTTGTGTGGAATTGCAGTCAGTAAACCGCACCATCCTGGGAGTAAACATTGCGCTTTACATCCACGGTTTTTGCGGCTGGTAGAGAGTTGCAGCTGCGTCCCTAACAACATGACCAAAATTGTTACAATAACCATTGTCACAAATATTCCTATGCATCATTAATACGTTCGTCAAGCAACTGCGACTACTTGATTCAACATTTACGGATGAAACACCAAGAATAATGACGTTTAATTAGATCATTAAAAGTTAAAACCTGACGTAAACAAATTTTATCAAAGCCAGTCGCTTGATTTTGTCATTAAGGTGAGATCATAAACAACGTGTTTTTCGGTTTCTGGTAATTGCTAACATGTTTACTCATCATAAGTTTAGAGAACTTTCAAACTTCAAATGTAAAGTCGGTTCAGTTCAGTATGAGGTAATGCCATTTGCATGGCAAGTACTCAGCCACGAGCTGTCGAATCGCTAGATTACCTTTACTAGATAAAACAAGACATTTTCATGACAGTATAGAGTCTTTGAAAATTCGTCTCACACAGAAATGCTCCGTGCCAATACACCACAGTGTCTGGAGAGTTTGAACATAAGACATTCTTTTTAAAATCAGACTAAAAGTAGTTTTTGAGGAAAACTTGCCTGCTCACAAAGCAGTTGAACTGTTAAAAGATCTCCACTTAATGCAGCCAAATGTATTGGACACTGACCGAAATTGTCCTTTTGATTAGGGTCAAAACCAGAATATATCAGTAAGCGAGTCAACTCACAATGACCTGGAACAACAAACCATTTTTTCATTATCAAAAATATAATACTGACATGCGGATCTGTCGAAGTCGAGAAGATAAACACTGCCTGTTTTAAAATGTACTCCCAAAAATGCTACTGATTATGCTCAGCTTTTGACCAAAATTCTTGATTTGCAGCAGGTTGCAGAACAAATTGCTTAGCATGATTATAAGTGCAATTATCTGATGTAGGTTTTCAATAATTACACACAAACAATTAAAACATTTCTATCATAGATGGTTGTTCACGACTCTGTATCAATAGCAATTTAAAATTATTCAACAATCCATCTAACGTTTATGCATAACCCAACAAAGTAAACATTAACAAATACATTTGCAGTATGCTTAAAAACATGGCATGCTGTATCTTTCCTTAAACTATGCATAAGGTTTCAAAACATGTTTTGAAGATTTGTCAAACCATGAAAATTAAAAGATTTCCCAAAAAAATAGGAAATGAGAATCAAACAAGTCTATTTGTAGGCTGCTTCAAGCACCTGCTTTGAATACTCTTCCCCCACAAAAAATTGCACAATTCATGCCTGCCACAACATGAAGGAGGCTTACCTTTGAATGCAGCCCAGTGCAAAGCATTATCACCTTCTTTGTCTGTTATTTGAAGTCTTGCACCTCTTCCCATCAGAAAACCAGCAAGCATGGTCTGACCATACTGAGCAGCAATAATCAAGGGAGTGCACCCTTTATTGTCGACAGCATCAATCGACATTCCAGCCTGGTCAAAATGTCAATGATAGTATAACAATGATACTACATAAAAAATACTCTATAGTAAAATAAAATATATTTTTCAATCTTAAATTGTATTGTCATATGATCACTGTCCTATAAAGCAAAACACCACACATTTTATAAAAAATACTGGATAACCTAACCATCAGCAGCACCTTCACAAGCTATGCATGTTTAACATAGCTTATTCATCAACAGCAAACATCCATGCATGGTTTCTGTTATTAAGCAACATGTAAAATTCTCAACATATCGCACTTTCCATCTTTATTAAGAACTTTCATATTGCAGTATGTGTTTCTTACCTGTGTTTGTTTCTTACCACAACACACCTGTGTTTGTTTCTTACTACAACCAAAGGTGGCTGTTGTCTGAAACAACATCACTTAACAGCTGCCTGAGTGTGGTACTGTGTGAAAATAACTAACTATACATAACAACAAAGAGAAAGTCAACATTGGTGGAATGAGGAAATAAAACTGCAGCCTGCAGAAGTCTTAGAAGACAGATGCAACTTCAAAAATCTTTTTGTAAAAGCGTAGACATCTGCAGCACAAGCTGTGAAGTATCAACACACAATCGTGGAAAAGAAGTTCAGACATGATTGTTTCTAGTATGTTTATTCTTGTCACAAGAACAATGTTCCCAGTTCAGCAACTCTTTCATAGCAGTGATAACTGATGGTCTCACACATCTAAAAGCACCTCCTATTGAGAGAGCTTTGGACATTGTGCTCCCAAGACATTCTTAAGGTTGTTTCTCCAGGTGATAACAGATGTTGCAGAGGCATGCAAAAACTCAGTTTTCTTTCTTACTTCATACGTATTGACAAAATTTCAGCATGTCAGAAAAGAGTGATGAAAACACAGGCCTAGTAATTACTGCCTTGTGTAAAAAGTGGGAAGTCTGGATTGTTCTGAGTTCTGGGCCTGATTGACAAAAGGTGGCTGTTGCTTTTTTATTCTGACACACATCTTTATTTCAAAAGAGCAGATGCTAGATGTGAACCAACTAAAGTGCCACTGGTACATAGCAGCTATTTTTGATGCTGATGAAAACTTGACATGCAGGAACAATTCAGAGCATCACTACTGGAGGACTGCTTTGCTGTGTGATACAATTCTTGCATAATGTTCCAGTAAAAGTCTTGGTATGCAGTCTTGCAAAAATGAACAGCATACAACCACAGTGGATGTGCAACAATGTTCCATTGACAATGTTGTCAATGACATAATCATGGAAATCAACATGGTATACAGAGAAGATTACTCATCTTAAATCTTAATCTGATCTATTTATGAACTTTCATGGGCAGCTATATGACATGTATTAGTTACAGAAGCCACCAAGACTTTACTTTAACCCTGGTTCAAGGTGCAGCAACTTGTGAAGATTACTAAATTTCTTGACAGATTCAAGCTCTAGAGTCAACATCTTTACAGGCCTTCTAATAAGAATAACATATAACACAAGTGCAATATGAGACATCAGCCATATCACTCAATTAACATACTGACATTCATCATGCTTCAAAACTCTGTTGGCTGATTAAATTGGTATGAATTGCCTTCTTTCTATAGATACTGATAAAAAGACATATTGGCAGACTTTTTCAGATGAAAATATAGTCTAATGAGCTCAGACCCAAACTTCCAACCATTGAGCCATATACTTTTTATGCAAGAACTATAAAACTGCGCTGATGGTACAAGACAGCATTTTACCCAAATACATGCATCAATGCTTGGGTAAAATCGGCATAGTAAAACTCATTGAATGAACTTCTGATCTGAAAGGCATACTAGTAATCACATTTACAAGTAACTACAGTACTCTCCGCATGTGAGACATGAAAGAAATCTATCTGCAAAATTGTAATAAGTAGATTTCATGTAACACTATACATCATCTGTCCTAGAATCTTATTCTAATAGAACGCATCATCAGTCGTTGAATCTTATTCACATTTACAAGCTTAGCACTTTCGTTCCCACGCCACATGGATCCACATGGTTGGTTAAAGTCAACAAAAATTACACACCACATAGGTCAATGTTCATGGACAAAATGTTTTGATCTGGGTACTAGCCACAATCTTTATCTCTAAGTACATAGATCTACATATGTACACAACGAAGAGAAAAAGCAGGTATCAGATAATGTGATTGTGGTGGAATATTCCGGACTGCAACTGACTGTCTGGTAATCAGTACATTTTTTCTGGGCAAACCACCCAGGAAAGGAAGTGTTAATTGACACAAAACAAAAGATATAATACAGTTGAATAACACAACTTAAAATGCTACTAGAAGTGCACAGTAAAATTGATGATGAAATATAACATGCTACTTTGGACACAAAATAAACTCATGTGGCACAAGCACCTATGGGCACCAAAAATATCATGGAGAGGAAATCATGTGAAAATCTATCACAACACATTTACAATCTAACAACAGCAAAATGCACAATATGTAGAATTTTGTTTGGATGCATATTTCTCAAATTAGGATTTTAAATTAGGGGTGTTGCCAAGGCTTTTCTTTGATGTGCTTATCAAGCACCAGTCTACAAAAGATAAGCAAAAAGCTAATCATAGTCTACCCAGGGTTGAAAAAAATCATGATTTTATTTAAATCAGTTTTTTAGGCTTTTATGATATTTTTAATTTCATGTGCAAGGGCTGGCCATCTAACTCGTAAGTTTTAAACTTGAAGAAATTATTTTAATACAACGTCTTTGTGCTTGGTGAACTTTAAGTGTCACATGAACTAGAAACTGCTTAACTTTCATTCAAATTTTGTTTGTGCTTATGCAATATCCCTTATTGCAAATTTGTTCATAACACCAATACTGGTATACGAAACAAAATTTTTAAACTATATTCAAACCATCACTTTAGCAAATTCATTGGCATGCATGGCATGTTAACACCTAAGGAGCGGAGTGGCTTTACCTTTGAGACACACGTGAGTGAGTCATTTTTATACCATCACTTTGCACCACCATATCTTGCCAGCCAATTTCTAGAGAGCTGTTCAAATGCTCTAAAGATGCGGCAAGTCTTCTAGTTTGGATTAAGCAAAATTGGGAAGTTTTGGATTTGGGGCTTTGTGGGTAACCTCATAGATGGGATAGGTTTAGGATTTTTTTACCCAGGTTTTAAGAGTCCTGGGCGCCAACGACAATTTTTTGAGTCAAATTTTAGTGGAAACTGGGCTATAATATGAGTATTCAGTGCATTTGATTGGACATCTAGCATTTTTGGTTCAAAAGTTAGGGCCAAAAAATTGATAATTAACATCTTCGGTTCAGGGTGGATTTAGCTGTAAGTCCCATATTTTGCAGGTTGCAAAATGGCGTGAAAAATAGTGGCTCAATGCGGGATCTCCAAGCACGGTGTATTCGTACACCGTCACCAAAGGTGTTAATCAATTAGGGGATTAATTGATTAATTTGATATNTTCNGGCCATAACTTTTGAACCAGAAATGACAGATAGTCACTCAATGAGCAACTGCAACTCAATCGTTCTTCTCCGCAGTGATTTCGCAAGTATATTTACAACACCGCCATCTTTGATAGACAGCGCTCCACAGACACAGTTGTGCAGCTGATTGTCAGCTTCGATTTTATAAGTGTATGTATGTATGGATAAACAGCTCTCACTGTCGTATGGCTGACATTTACTGAATGTTTGACAAACTAAGTATCTTTTTCAGCACCATGTTCCTAAGAACAAATATCTATTGTGATGTAATAAATGCGCTGTGACCAACAGCAATGATAATTTGGAAATCTTTCCTTGTGTGTTTCAACAATGAGGTCAATACCACTATCTATTCTAAATAGTTAGTTGTGCTCTAGGCTACTAGCCCTACCAACCAAGTTTGATTGATTGGATTTTAGGCAGAGCTCGATCGATAAGGCTTTTTTGGGCCGATACCGATGTTATTATTTTTCATTGCCGATAACCGATATTTTGCAACACTCAAACCACAGTTGAAAGACAATACTTCAGTGCAATGAAGAAGCGTATAACATTGAATTCTGTGCAAACCTGGTTCACTAAGATAGTGAAAAACCACGGATTTGTTTGAAGGCAGGCATCTGCTTTCCGTGCAAAAACTATAGCGAATGTTACATCATAGACCAGTTCTTTGGGACGTTTGTGGAGTGGTCTGAATATTCCGCACTACTTGATGCAGTCGGACGGCTGCGCGCCGTGAGGAACCGTACAGAGAATTTGCGATAATTAATCATAGACAAAGTAGCAACTTGGGTTTCCGAACACTTTGTGCAGAAAACTAGCATAGCGGCTTTTATGAGCAAATATTGCCGATATACTGTATATCGGCAGAATTTTGCCAATATAATACTTTGGCAACATCGCAGAATTCATCATTCGATTTCTAGTCTTAAGAGAGAACGTAGTTTTATGCTGAAAAGTGATATCAAATGCTGCCCTTTCGCGACAGACCCCTTTTTTCCAGGCTATATGCACCACTGTGTGAGACAGTAATATTCAACTAAATTCTTGCACTGATATGCCTAAGCATGGATGCAAGAGAAGTGGAAACTTCAACTTCTTCAACTGGAAACTCATATTAGACAACATTCTGCTGCAACACTTCCTCTGATGTCACAAAAGCTATTTTTATGTAAAATGTTTTCCTCCTGGGCCAATTCAGAAAGATGTCTAATATTAGATTGAATTAAACAAACCGATGATCGTTCTGATTTCAAACAAGCTTTCGCTTGTCAATGCAGCATAAAGTCACACAAACATTACGTTCTTGTCTCTCAATATTATTTGAATGCAACCTGCCACTTTTCATTCTTGTAATCTTTCCAAGTAACCCACACAGGGATTTAATTCTTTTGTTGAGTGATGAACGAAAAAGTTGTCTATAAAGTGATGATCACCCGACTTCAAAAAAGCTTTCGTGTCAGCACGACAAAAAGTTAGGAAAATGTTATTCTGTTGTGTCTCAATGCTGTTTTAATGCAATCTGCAACTTTTTTAGACTTATAATCTGCACAAGTATACCTAGAAAGAGATGCACATTTTTTAGTGAGTGACAAGCAAAAAGTTATGAAATATAAGTTTGAAGTAAGCAAACAATTGCCCAGAATTTAGCCCTGGTTTCTTGTATCCTTGGGTTTTTTTCAGTCATTTTTCAGTCATAGACCAAAACGTTTTTGAAATGACCAAAAAAACTAAGTCATTTTGGTCAGAATTTTGAAAATTTAGGCTGAAAAACACTGTTATATGGTGAGTTTCAATACAACTGTGAGATAAATGACCAAAATGTTTCAGCAGAAATGACCGAAATGTTTCAGCGAAAAAAAACAGCATGTATTGGTTCACTTTACTTTGGTAACATTAGCATTCACTTGTACCTTACTAAAGTCACTAAATATTTGTACTTAAATTTGGTAAGTTAGGAATGCTACTGTGTACTTTGTAATTGAAGTTACTGGGTACTTTGCTGGATATTTGCCCCTAAGAGAATGCAGCTAATGGCACTAGTTGTGAAAATGAGGAAGCTGCAGATACAAAAGCTGGCAACCTTTGTTTCAAGAGTGTCATTCTGGGCAGGGTTACGCGAGTCGTAAGGAGTCGGAGGTTTTTACGTGGAGTCGGAGTCATATTCCTAACAACAATGGGAGTCAGAGTCAGATTTTTTGTCCACTCCGGATACCCAGTTGGATCATTTTTTACATCACACTCCTAATTGGGAAATACTGTTGAAATGGTAAAATTTCTTTTGAAACTTTTGTTGAAAAAGAGATTTCTTGCTGTGTACCATGATTTCCATTGATTTTAACAGCGAAATTTCATTTCCTTTATGTTAAGGAGCCGGAGTCAGGAGTCGGAAAATTTGGAAAGTCGGAGTCTGATATTTTACCTCCGAATCCGCAACCCTGATTCTGGGTTGGTCTTGCCTTAAAGTTGCATGTTTGCCACTTCACCTACTTCAAAAAATTGCCCAGTACTCAATGGATTTTTGTCGTGTGAAATCTCCTGATATAAAAGTGTTAATAATGAGTAGTTTATATGTGTTTTGCGCACTTGTGTCTGATGATTAATGACACACAGAACTTGGTAGCAAACCCAAATTAAAATCTGGATTCCAAGAAATACATAGGCTTGCTGATAAGCATCAAGCACTCTATCACAACAGCTTTCCCTGAATCAGACAAGTTGTATGAGCTTATTTTTACCTGAAGTAGAATGTCAACAACTGCCACATGACCATTAACACATGCCCAGTGAATTGGTTGTGCACCCAACTGGTTTTTTGCTGGAGTGTCAAGTGCAGCCTGCAAAAAATAGAGAAAGCGTAACAATGCATACACCCATGCCATCTACATTTCATGCTTCAGATACTTATCTAGCCACTTTGTCAAGAACTATGTCAACTAAACATCCAGATAAAACACACTACTGCATGCTCAAACAACAAAATTCATAATAATATCAAGGCATCTGTCTCCGCAGGCATCAAGAATCTAGGGCAGTAATTCCCAATCCAGACACCTTGCTGGTACAGCAGGGTGTCCACAAGCTATAGCTCCATTTTACATGACAATGCTTGCAAAATTTTTTGTTCTGGGTAAGGTAAAAATTCTTTCACAGGGATGATTTCAGTTCATTGATTCCAAACGTGAAATTAGTATTTCGTAATTGTGTCAAGTTTTCATGATATTGCACTATATTGAACTAAACAACTTGGGTGCTAGGTATCTGAGAAAAGGAACATGATGTACTCAGGGGCCCACATGTCATAAAAGGTTGGGAACAACTTATCTGAGGGATAACACAAATTATCTTCCCTCAGTCCAAAATTTCTTTCATGAAAAATAACATAGTCTAAAGGTAACATGCTTAAAATAAGCTTTTGCCAAAATCACATTATACACATAATGTGATGTGTAACACATTTATCTTACATCACAAAATCAGGTCTTTTGCAGTATATAGGTAGAAATAATAGGCAGTCAAGCAATGTGGTAAATAAATCTTTTATGGCATTCTTTTAAAAGCTAAAACCAGCATGCATGCATACAACTACGCACACATACTGCAAACACTTTATTCATAGTGCGCAGACAAAACTCACTTTGATTTGAACAAAATATCGTATGACATGAGTGTGTCCTCCCAAAGCTGCCCAGTGCATGGGTGTATGGCCATCTTTATCATACTGCAACAAAGCTGATAAACCTTGAGCATCAATAATATCTTGAACTGGTATCAGAAACCTGTAACAGTTTAAATAAAGATTACAGAAGATCATGTACACTATGATTCAGGAACAAAATTTAAGTTCCTTATTTAGCAAATCACTACAGACTGTTGACCATTAACCCTTTGAGACCAGGAAAGCCACTAAAATCACCTTTTTAGTCATAACTTACAAACTGTTTGTGCTAGAGACAACAAAAGGACATTGGGATTTTGATGCGCTTTCTATAAAAAATGTACCTTTGCATTTGAAATGTTTGAGAAAAATTAATTTTTCCATTTTGTTTTTTCAATTTTGTTTATTTTTGTTAGTTTTATTTTAATTTGGTATCATGCTTACCAATATGCATTATCAATCTGCTTTTTCGGCATAGAAAACTTAAAAGTAGTCTAACTAACCAACAGCAACAAAACACTTGCTCAGTGGTTGAGACAATTTTGATAACACTATTACAAGCTGGATGCAACGATGCCAACCTTTTCAATGACACTGAAAAAAACTAACGCAATACATGAAACAGCTTGAAAACTTTGCTGGACCAAATAATCTTGTAGTAGTCACTACATCTACATAATCCTAAGACTTCCCATAAGTTTAGTGTTACATACATCATTTCTGAGGTTTCCCAAACTAGTGTTACCTGCAGAATATCAAAGGCCTATTAAGATATAACAAAAAATAAAAAGTGTCTAAACCAGTGAATCTTAACCTCTCTTTACCATGCCCCCCTCAAGTAATCATACTTCGTTTGAAACCCCCCTGACATTCAATAAGTTGAAAAAGCAAACGTATTTACTGGTAAATTTACTGATCAAATTTTGCATTTTGTAAAGCGCATAAGGGCTCGTGGCCCCCTGGAAATTTATTGACACCCTCTGGAGAGGTGTGCACCCCAGTTAACACTTTGGCGTCTGGCTGCTTTCAGGGATTTTCGAAAAAACACCGCCTAAACACATGTGGCTTTGTGCGGGAATTTCTTCGGTCCAGTATGCTCTACAGACCCGGTAAAAGTCTCTAAAGACGCGGCAAGTCTTCTAGTCTGCACTTGAAAAAAAATTTTTTGCTTGGGGGTGTGGGCTTTTTGTGAGTGACGTCATAAGTGGAGGACTTTTTGGCCACCTTGGCTCACTTTGCCTGGCCCTGGGCACCACCGTTAGATGATAGTATTTCGCTGAAGTTTTTACTGGAAACTAGGCTACAATCCAAGTCTTTTGATACTTTGGATGACCTGCTGGGGTTTCAGGTTCAAAAGTTA
>JGI24158J21664_10002797_pt1 | contig 21500 bp, 17 predicted proteins | sample Ectturendosymbi3_FD_21664 | JGI IMG/M metagenome (IMG submission 21664)
TGGTTCGCGTGTGGAGGTACATGTTTTCTCTTCTTTTTTGAGCGACGGAGAGACAAACAAAGCAATTAATGGACCCGAATGAAAGGCCAAACTTCCATATCACTATTTGTTGCAGAGACAACTTTTAAACTGTCAGAATGTGAGAATTTAACAGTTCTGATAAGAAGTTCATGAATAAAAAAAGCATTTCACTGCCGGATCGAGAAATAGAAGAGAAGGACTTGCTTCATATTTTTCACTGGAATAGTGGCAAAAATAAATTCATCTGCTGGTTTTTCCGAAATGGGAAAATACTCCGCCTGTCCGTTCGGCATATCTAGGTTGATTTTAGTCTACTCTTTCAATAAGATTACTTGATTCACACCTGGAGCTTGTCGGGTGCCACCACATCGGGCCAGAATGGATCTGGGAATGTGTTGTCTAAGAAAGGGTAATCGCTATTGCAAAATTAAGTGGTGCAAAGCTCAGAATATCTTGAAAGAATACTGCTTAGTAACGTGATCAGCAAGTTACTGCGAAAACTTATTTATATTATAATACAATAATTTCACCACTACTGTCCCAGTAATTGCGCAAAAATCAGGAAATTAAAAAAATTGTATCGTGTCAAACGGCAAACAGAAGGCTGTTTGATTAACATCTTCGTTGTTCTTAAACAACCTGCAGTCTTCACTTTGATTTCAAAAACTACTAAACGCGTGTCATGGACCAGAAAATTCCATTTCGCAGTCAGTCCCTGGCGTAGTAGGGTTTATGACTTTGCAACAAACCAAAAGACACCACAACAAACGAGAGAAGAAAGTGTGTTTGGGAGTGAGTAGTAAGCGTGTTTTGTGTTAGCGGTGTGAGTGAATAGTAAGTGTGTTGTATGTTGGCGGAGTGAGTGGTAAGTGCAACAGAAAATGGAAAAGTGCTGTCAGGAAAGAACATTATGTCATGCAAAAACCGGAAATGCCAGTCACAAGATGAGCAAGTTTTTTACCGTTTTCTTTCCCAGCGGCGGACCATACACTCCTTTCCGTCGCTTATCTAATTTCGACATAATGATGTTTTGGGTTTGTTTGGCTGTTGTTTGCGCCGAGAAGTTGATGTTCATTGGTTTGTACGACTCTGTATCCAGTTCATTCATTAAAAAATTCTGCAAAAAAGCCCACACCATAACCAATGCGGAAGAAGCCATCTGCGTAAACAGTAAGTTCTAAACTTTTTACAACAAAACCTGTGAATCCCTCCTATCTGGCATTCTGTAAAAAGAGGTTTAAGAAATTTATCTACAAATAACAGCTTACATTTTCCAAGAACAAAACACTATCAAACGGCTGAATGTGCGTGATGTAAAATATGAACTCTGATACTTGTTGCTTTTACAGAGGATCGTCGCAGGAATGGTACAAACAATCGCCTGTGCTTTAAAATCGATAAGTTAACAAAGAAAAACACTAAACGAGAAAAAACGTATATTTTCACTGACAGCCGAACAAAAGCATTATCGTGAAGAAACGAATCAAGGAAGGACGTCTTAAAAAAACAAAACAAGAAAAGCTGAAACAAGCCGCGAAGGAAGATTGTCACAACCAACAAAAGTTAATGGGACCTTTTCCCGACAGCAATGCCAACTGATCATCACTGTTTGCAACGCAATCATCAAACTAAGCACGCCACCACCGAAACACCAGGAAGCTCACGTTTATATAAACCGATTTTCCGGTTCCTGTTGGTCCGACGAGTAGGAGAGGAATCTGATGAGTGATCAAGAGTTTGATCAAGTACGAGTACCGGACTGTGTCCAAAGTAGGAATCAGAATTTCATTAAAAGAGATGTCTTTGGGAAGAGGTGGAGCGTTCTTTATAGAGTCGGTCCATCTTTCCCATCTAAAAAAATTAACAGGAACGTTTAACACAACATGACGATTTGTTGCATATTTCCCGCATTCTTTCACTTAACATCGCTCAAGCAGCCAAATACAAAAAAACGACATACCGCCCCATTCCTTCATTAACGAATTTCCAACTGAAAACGTCACCATTTCGCGGGATGGGAGCAGAAAAAGACTTGCTTGGGGGGGGAACGTGGTTTATGATGTGATAACTGGCCTTTGTCTCCTCGCTGAGTGGCCCATCCATGATCTCCCGCATCAGATGGTCAAACTTGGCCCGACCGTCGCCATCGGTGGTCGAACCCACTGACCAGATGTAGGAAAACAGAAAAATGCCCTGCGCAAACACAGCCAGCTTGTGAAGTGCAAACACAGCCAGCTTGTGAAGCGCAAACACAGCCAGCTTGTGAAGTGCCGCTCCTGGTAAATATCGCTGCGAAGCCGCAGCATTTACTCAATACAGTTAAATGGTTACTCTGTCAAAGAAGCACTTCGGGGTTATGCGAGGTTATGGACGTTGGTGGTTTTAAGGCTAACGATGCAAGCTCTTGCAGCTCGACTCTACCGTCTCGGTTTCATCAATTCTATGGATTTAACATGCCATTCCTACGAAACAAAATTAAACTGTTCACAAAAACAACTATTTTGCCCTTAAATACTGTAGTTTAATTTCAAATATTTTCAATCATCAACGTTCCACTTCTATGGAGGTCATTGACACGACAGTTATCAACCTTGCGATGTTTATCTTGCATTTAGACCCTTCGACTGCAGAAATTGGATTCAAAGCCACCGCAGACAAATAGTCACAAGAATCCTCCTTAATTGAAATCCTGAAAAATGGTTCAGCTCGACGAAAACAAAAAATACTATTGCAGACGTATCAAGAAGACTTCTAACAATAGAAACTTTCGTATAGAACTTAAATGCACAGAACCCCGGAATTCGTGGAAGAACCTAGTGATGCCCTGGGGGGGGTTAAAAATAACGAATCCACGATCCTTTTGGAAAACTTCAATACACATGTTGAGTCCACGGCGTGGCACTTCGCGACCAAGTGCGCAGCTGTGAAATCCGTAAAACCCGGAATGTAAAGCAACTTCTACGAATCGAAAGATCCCAGCAAGTTCTTTCGGCCAGGTGTCCAAATGTCCCAGGGAAGATTGGCGAGGCAAGTCCTGCTGGCTACACCCACTGGAAAGCGGCCTAGAGTCGTCCAAGGACCAGGTGGAGTGACTACATCTCCGACCTTGCTTGGTCCCGTCTTGGTGTGGAGCCACGGAAACTGTCTGAGATTGCTGAAAACCGTGAGGTATTTTGACTCCTCCTAGGGCTGCTGCCCCCGCGACCCTCCCCAGAGGAAAGCGGGTATGAATGCGAATGTAAACTTTGCCCTCACTGCTGGAAACTGCTACAAACGTCTGCTGATGGTACGGAATTGTGATTGCCGAATTGTTACTCGGTGATTCAATCGAAAAACGTGATCTGATTTTGAAACGTTACCTGAAACAAGACTTTTACTAACTTGAATCACACCGACAGTTATTATCAGAAAATGATTGAAAGTTACAAAAACGACTCCACACCAAATAACCAATGCTTTTGCGGATGAAACACGGGTTGTGGAGGTTTCGGACAAACTATGCTCATCAACCCTTTAATCCATAATCACTAAGCATGGTAGTAACTCATCTACAATAACTCGACCAAAGCTATAAAAATTAGTTGTGATTACGCTTCGTTAAAGCCAAGAAAAGTTTACTGCAACTCATCTTAACAGAGTTGCGTCATATTTCCATGACGTCAAATTTCGTGACGTCGAAACAAGAATCACAGTCAACAGAAAGTGGCTGGAAAAAGACCACTAGCAATATAAATCAGGTACCTCAAGCCAAGCTATGACTTCTCTCTGGTCCATGGCTTTTATTTTAGCAGGATCTTTGAAACCATCCATTTGCGCCTCCATGAGTTTCATCAGAGCAACCGCAAGGTTCGTGTTGTTGGTTGGAGACAATTCCTGAAAAGTTTCTTGATTTTTGAGACAAGGAAAAAAGCAAACAGAAGATGGCGCACCAGCAGGAAGAGCAAACCATAACATCCGGTTGATTACATAAAAATAATATTTAAAGTCAAATGATTAAACATTAACGAAATTTAGTTTTGTGAATTCACACATTCTCGCATGAGTCAGAGAGAACACAAAACAAATGTCAAGTTTGCGAATGCATTTTTTACTTTTAAGCGCCTGTTAATAAACAACTCACTCACTTTAGCGCCTCCCTTCCTCAACCACTCGAGGACCGGAGTAACCATCCGGTCAAAGAAGCCAGTGATCAGTTCCTTGTGTTCATCGGTGATGCCTTCTGGAAGTGTTTTCAGCCACGAGATGAGCAGGGGACGCCATCCCAGCATGTGAGGCTCCATGTATATCATTCCACAGCGAGACACCTGCGTTTGGAGAAACATTTTGAAAGGGCTGTTCAAAAATGTCTGTGCATTTTAAATTCCAACTTGGTATTAAAAATTTCAGGATGACTCGACTCAGTCCCACCGCGTTGGCGATGCACACGTCAGTGGTGGGGACGGAAATGCAACGGAACTAAAAATATTTCTGCATGTAAGAAAGCTCACCGTTGCAGGGGAAGCAACCTCCAAATCCATCGGCTCAAATATCAAACTCATTGGTGGAGACATTTGTATAATTTCACCGGACATGAGACACAGCTTCTTGTTGTCATCCAACACGGTGTTCATGTTTTCGATCCAAATCGCATCAACTGGTCCATCAAAGATCAGCCACTTCCTGTCTGGTGTCTTGGAACAACAAGTGTGGACATATGTTGAGCAGATTATAGTTTCTACCCATTGCAAACCACATGCAATGGTCTAAAAGACCTGTGAGCGTCACCATCTGCAGATGTTTTCTCACATAAATTATTCTTCCAATCTTTACTATTCTGCTTTCAACAACACTCACTTTGTCTGAAGTGTTCCCGAAGCCTCCATTCACACACCCCCCTACTTAGCACCAGTCACAAGAACAACACACATCACTATCAACAGCTGAACACGCCACAACACGTTTCACCGGACTTCACTCATCTGAGACCACACACACAATCCTTTGCAATCACCAAACTCGTTAAATGATTTGAACAGCGCTTCGAACCAACTTCACGTGCAGACCTGACTAACTAATCTCTTAACTGTACAACTTTTCGGAGTGTACAGACAGACGTTTGAAATGAACGGCGCTGCGCTGCATATGATGGTTACAAAGATGGTTGTTATGTAGGCAGGTCCACATGCAGTATCGTCGGAAACATTGCAAACGAAACTATTTTATCCAGAAAGACTCACCTGAGATGAAGCGAAGGCTCGAAAACTGACGGCCAGAACACCATCCGACCATTCGTGAGAGATGGGGTCGAATGAACCGTATAACTGACCCATTGTGATGGACTTGGGGTTCAGAACAGTGATTTGAACTTTGTTTTCATCCATCAAACCCTGTCAAGCATAGCGCACAACAGCCTATAGAAGAAGACCAATACAAATCGACAAAAAAGATTAGACAGCACTTCGCGCAACGGAAATATAGTTGCGCAGATTTTGACGTTTTCAACCAAACAAGAAAAATAATTATTCAAAAATGTCTTTTCAAACCAAACAACCAACCGCGCAACTTTGAACGTCCGAGAGAATATTTCTTCTACTGAGCATACATCCTAAACTTGTTAATTAAAAACGATGAGCGTAACGGATTTATCAGAAAAGATAATTTTGAGATTCTGAATAAACTATAGTTTCTTGCTCTAAGTTAATTATTAGTTAATTATCCAGTAGTTACTCACCACAAAGCCATGATTTCTCAAAATTGCATGTTTGCCTCTTACTTTCTATCGTTATCAGCTGCTTGTCACGCACAGCAAGCTGCCAGCATCACACGTATGTGACATCATCGTTCAAAAATATGGTTAGTATGCACACACAAGGTTCGGTGAGGCGGGCTGGGATAAATTCACCAACATTCTGAACAGTGACCAACCAATCAATGCATTTACAAACAGCTGCTCGCTCAGACTCAGTTTTTCAAAACTCAAACAAACTTTCTCGAAGATCTCCGTTAGAGCCCCGGCCAGAATCCTGTACGCAGAAGTCTTGCCGCCGAATGGTTCGCCGACGATCATGAAGCCGTGACGCACGATCAACATCTCGTAGATTTGTAAGATTTTTTGCGTAAAAAAGTCTGTCATCTGTAAAATGTGACATGATCAGTGAAATCCAGTCACCCGCCTGCACCAAATTTTTAAAAGCGCAGTATTTACTTCAGCTTATCAATTGAAATGTGAAGTGGCAGAAAAAACTTTTTTTTAAATACATCAAAATTTCTACGAGATTCAACACTACAGCTACGTCTACAGTTCAAACATGCACTGAAAAAGAATATCATCGGTAGCCGTAACAATTACCGCAGCTGTTCAATGAAAACCGCCACCCCAAGAAGATATACAACTACCCCAAGAGCATAGGCTTGTAGAAAACAAACAGGAATGAGATGGGGGGAAGATAATAAAAGAAAATTAAAAAAGGAAATATAGCCACAACAGAATGAAACGCACAATCACCATCAGACGAAGCACAAAGAACGTTTAGATATTTCAAACGATAGATGAGGTCATAGCAAAACGTACGCCCCATTAAGTGAACTACAAATATGGGATTGGTTACCCGTATTTTGTAGTATTTTCGAGCAAGACCTAGAAATCTTTGAAACGTTCATCCAAAAATATTTTTAAAAATGAAAAATTGTGAAGAGCAGTGTTAGCAACAGCTACAAACGGTTCCGGTGCACATTTCTAAGATTAGAATAACACAGAAATGGTGGCAAAATTAATCCAGGTAAGTCAATGTAAGAACTTATCTATTCAAATCACTGTAAGTCATTTCAACATGCATTCACAAGCACAGCCACTACGGATTGCAGAACTGAGAGAACAACTTTTAACTTCCAAACATCTCCACAAATTTCCCAGTCTTTAATAATCATATGACCAATGTACCCGGACATAACAAAACAGCATCCGGGGACTTTGGTCAAAAAATTATCGCAAAAGTATGAAAGCAGAACCAAGCAGGCAGATTCCTCAGAAGCTTGCCGCGAGGCTAGAGTTTGTTTTGTTGGCATGTGATCTTGATTTTTCTTATCGAACAGGTTACTGCACACCAAACCACATCGCACTGTCAATTACATGAATGACAACAATTCCTTGGACGCTCGGCGAGAAGGAAGTCACAAAAAATCAATGAGTTTCTGCCACCTCCCGCATGCCGTTCATCCCCACAGCTGCTTAAACGAATCAAGGAATTGTTCGTATGTTTCAAAAACTCGTCAGCGAGGTTAAAAACTATCTTAAGAAAAACGGTGGAAAAAGTTAAACTCCTATTAGAAACAGTCACAACACCAGAAACTACCATTCGCCCAATTGTTAATCAGCATGTTAATTCACTGATATACGTCAGCCATGCAAAACCAATGTAATCGAGTACTCCAATTAAAGACAGCAACACATTGCTAAAAGCTGCCCAAGATGAATGAACCTAAACCTGCTTACGTTGCTCAACTTTGCTAATCTGCTCGATGTTGCACTACGCAGCGCGTACAAAAAAATAAAAATGCTTTGCTCTCTCAAAATTTTAGTTGCACATTAGGCAGTCTCCTATATGTCAGCAGCCATTCAAATCAGTCTGCCAACGATAAATTACACGTGAGTGGATCCTGTCTATATAACTAAGACAGCATGCATGTGACATTCCGCTTTACCAAATCTTCAAAGCCAGCATTGGCCATGATGAAGGGCATGTCTGGGTTGCAAGTTCCGGGTGCCCACTGTTACATCACAATAAAGCATGTAACACGCAAGCCGCAAAACCTTTGTTACAAGCGAGCCTTTGCAAACCATGAAAAGCTGACAAAATCAATGACGATAAGCAGGATATATTAAGAACATAGTCGCAAAATCAAAATCACTATTCCAACGAGACAAGAGACTTTGTGCTGCTACTGGTGCACATGTAACTTAAAGGCCATTTCATAGATGTTGATGTTACCTCCATCCTCACTGAAATCGCAACATTCGACTCGTCACGAGCCAAACTCATGGGAACATTCAAAGACGAAGCAAAAACGATGGACATCCGTTTAATAACAAACTGTAGGTCAAACCCAATCAATAAAAACAAACCTTGGTCATTAAGAGAGTGCATCTAAGTAGTATCTTGCGTTTCATTTCAGTCATGTCTAAATTCTTCAACAAAATCCCGGTAAACTGCATCGTTTTGCAATGGTGCGTATTCAGATATCTTTAGTCAGTTTTATCATAAACTTTCAACATCACACAGCTATAGGCAAAAAGATAGAGCGGAGATTTCGGTGCATTAAGACTGATCGTTCCGCACAAGCCAACTATGAAAGGGAAGGAGCTGGAAAAGTTCGGTCCGACAATTTTTTGTAAAAATAAAACGAAGATGAAAATGATTCATCCATCTTTCCGAAGTGGAATATAAGTTACAAAATTTAGCACCGCTTGCAAAGTTCTGTCTTGATTTCTTGTTCTGATCTTTGCTTTTTCTGTAGAAATCACATTCTCTTTACCTAAACATTCACAAACACCGCCCTGGAGATAATTTTCACAAATTCTACATCGTTGGTTGAACGGCTTCCATTCCAGACACCTTGTGCAGCTGTGATGACGTGTGACATGATGACATGTACCATGTTGACGTGTACTATGCTGGCTTGTGACATGTTGACGTTTACAATGTTGACGTGTACTATGATGACGTGTACTATGATGACGTGTGACATGTTGACGTGTCCTATGTTGACGTGTACTATGATGACGTGTGACATGTTGACGTGTACTGAAATTGCGATGATTTATCTTGAAAGGCGAAGCAAGTCATCAGAATAATTCGCTGCCCCCAGCCGTACTTGTCTGCGCCCAGTCTAGAAAAGCGTTAAGATCATCTTGCAAGATGTTCTGCAGTTGTGAAAAAGAGCTCACAACTTCAAAGTTTGATTCAAAATATAGAACGCTGGTACTAAAAGCGGATATCCATCTTTACAGCTTCAGGTCAAATTCAACCCCAGGTCAGTTCTTCACACCACCATGCAACATCTGTTGGTCCGACGCAAAAATGTTACAAACCCTTTCGGATCGGATCACAATCCAGAGATTGTTAGAACCGCTGAAACTTAAGTTGGTTGGTGGCAGAGTCACGACCTACGATGTAATTTATGTCAACCTACTTAGTAGGGACAGTTCGAGGCGATGGCATCGAAAAGTAGATCAGTTAAGCACAAGGAATCTTGGTCGGAGGCTGAAGACGTAACGCAATATGTTTGAAAGCAAATGAAAACTACCACACGCAACTAACAGCGAAGCAGCAAAAGCGGAATGAGTATTGCTGGTAGAGCCCGACAAGGTTAGGAAAAACGCACACAATACCTGCTTGGTAACGCCAGGACCTTCTTCGTTTACAAACTACGCAAGGCAAAAATAGAGCTGGATTATGGTCACACTCCATTTGTTATTGACGTAGGCGCGCATGCGCAGTATCGTATTCTTACGTCAAACGGTTTAAAGCAGGTGGGGTAGAACAAAGTGGTTTGACCGCGTGACTTTCAGCGCAAAGATTAAATTTACACCACTTTATTTCTCTGCACTTGGTCCTTAGGGTAGAGTTTATCAAATAGCAAGTTCAAACTTGCTGAAGGAAATCAATGAAATTTCACGAAAATGTTGTTGAAGTTTCGAAGACAACTACTAAAAACATAATTATACTCGTTTGTGAGCAATTACCTCTAAAATAAACTCAAGTATCCGATCTTGAATTTACCGACACACTGTCTGCATCACAGCAAATACCATGAAACCCTTCAAAATTCGACCTTGTTGTGATCATTTCTGCAAGACGCAGTAAATATAAAAAGCCGAATAAGCAAACCTTAACTAAAAAAAAACTTTTTTCAGGCTGCACATAACAGTAGCGTTACCTGTAGGTTCATTTTATCGCATTGGTTCTTAATAGCAGCGAGCAGGTGCGTGTAGTCTGGTTTGGGCAGTTTGACCCCGGGAAAAAGGTCAGAGGTGATACCGTTGAACAAAGGCAGGTCATGGGCTAAGAACTTGGGAAGATTGACGTCAATGATCGACCTGAGCATCAGTATGTCTTCATTCTCTTCTGGATACGCAAGCTGCAAACAAGCAAGGCAGTGAGTCAGGTCATGTCCTCGATCCTTGCGCGACCAACCCTTTGATGCTGCGCGAGCTGAGGAGTCAGGGAGCATGCGCAACACGCATGCGCAGAAACAAAGTTATTCATTAAATATTTTGCAGAATTTCACGCAAAGCATTTCGTGAATGACGTAAAAGTTAAGGTATTAGGTTCTAGAAAGTAATATGTAAGTCTTTATGTAAATGTACTGTTGCATATGTTGGAACTGCAACAGTTTCAACTAGACTTGCCACACCTGTTTTGCGTCTAATAACTGACTGCGGTATAACAGGCGCTCTAATTGGAGGTTTGTAGTCCACTCACATACTGACCACTGGCTCCAGTAACTGCTGCCACATGATTTGTGTTTTTAAGCAGAGATTATGAATCTATTCGCAAAAAACATTCCGTGCTGTTTGTGGCTCTGAGCATCAAAACGCGTTGAAGGCGGATGATAAGGAAGTTATAAAGAAACGTAACTCTGCCTGTGCAAAACTGCTCGCAAAGTACGAACTGCGGAATTTCAAACCACTCTAAAGGTATTTGGACCTTCCTCTTTAAATATCAAGGCAACTATAAGATTTGATCAGCTCTGACTTAAGTCCCGCTGTCAAACTGGATACATGCAGCAGCATTTTTTCAAAGATTTTTTTAAGGAGTTTGCCACAACAGAGATAGGGCATTACTTCAGCAAACCTTCCTATACTTCAGAAAACCTTCCTATACTTATCTTTTATTATACAAGTTGAACGTTTTTCGAAAAGTTTGGAACTGAGAGGCTCCCACTGAGCGTGCCACTGAAGTTCCGCTCTACCCGCAAAATATCGCCACAGTCAAGTAGCTGAGAAACAATGAAGACAGAAGTGAAGGAAAGGTGCGTTTACCTTGAGGTTGGCTGCAGCAGTCAACACGGATTTAACCGCTCGCATGCCGTAGTCATAATGATGCTGGGAGGACAGTTGCTCGGAGCAAAGACGGTACGTCGCCACGATCTTAACCGATAGCGGCCGAGCACTGACGAAGCCACAACTGGAAATTAAACAAAAGCTCCATTTACTCTAAAGTTTTAAAATGCAACAATGCAAATATTTGGCCTTTCTCAGCTTGAAAAAAGTGTTTGAAATCTCTGTGTTGTTTGTTTTTTTAAAAATACCGACCAACGCTTGCTGCCGATAACTCGTGAATGAAACATTCAGAATAGGACGCAAAATTATCTTTTTTTAAAACAGCATTTACCGAATAACAACATCGGCATCTAACCCGAAATGCATCACTTCAATGTTTACTTCGCGCTCACATATCAGACAATTTGTTCCGAATGAGAACTTCTGTTCCTTCAACTTGCACCACCAACACTTTGTTTCTCAACTTTTCTGAATCTTTTTGCTCTGGTAGAGTTCAAGCATTAATGGGGGAAGAACACATTGCCTGACTACTAAACACTTTGCAATGGCGGACGTGCTTCTCCAACCTCTTCCAAACATCACAGTTGCGTGTTTCCGCCAAGTGATTAAAGAAGCTCAGTCAACCAAGTTTGTAAACACTTAGTTGTTTGCCCAACAACTTAAAATGTAGTTTCAGCTGCTTCACCAATAACTTCAGCCCAGCAGACCAGATACAGAAGCACAAGCAAGACGAACGAGGTGGCAAAAAGTTTTTAGAGGATAAAAGTGACATAACAAGAAATTTTTTTTATCAGAAATGAATTTCGTGTCTGTTTTGTTGTTTTAGACGGGTTTGTATTTCAGAACAAAATCCTTGAGCAACGATTCAGATGATAGTAAGACGCTGATTAATCTTTCTCACCATTAAGCTGACGTGCGAAAAAACACTTGAAACAAAATTGTCACAGATAAAGCTGCAGGATGGGGCCACAGTCGACCACATACTACTGATCAAAGTCTTCATGTACAGCAAAACCCTACGAACAAAAGCGCTTGAACCTGAGTTTTAACATTTATAATGTTACAACAAAATATGAAAATTACTGTAAGTGGTTTTTCAAAATCAAAGGTTTTTAGTGTCAAACAGCCAATACCTAAATTTTCCTAAAAATTAATCAACATTTTGGCGACTGTGCACGTAGCAATGGAATGACATACCCTACTTCTTACAGAAAACACCATAATTCAAGTTGTTGAAGAAATTTACAATGGGTTTGGACCTGCTTCTACAACATCTATTTCAGCTTTTCTCAAATAAAAACGGCCTCAGACCCGCCAGCAAAACCCTGGTTGTAAGGTCAAAGGTGAGGTTCCACGTGACACACTTCCACCCGAAATTGCGACCTCACAGCAACTTAAGAATAAAAATTAATAATTTTGGTTTGATTATAATAAATATCACGGCCAAAGCAAACGATACAACTGACATCTTGCAAACGTTTCTATAACTACTGTTATCATCCTCAGTGCATAGCAAAAGTGCATAGCATAGGATGATAACAGTAGTTATCGAAACGTTTGCAAGATGTCAGTTGTATCGTTTGCTTCGGCCGTGATATTTATTATAAGGCTATTCAGCACCTCCGTTTTTCGTGTACCAAAGTTGGTTTGATTAAGAATAAAAAACTATGATTTGCACCACAAATTTACCAGTGGTGTAAAAATACTAAGTAAACTGCCTCTTTCCTGTGAGTACTATATGAATTTTTATCTTTGTCATAGAAAATAGATTTGCTGCGTCCGGTCCCATGTAAAGCATAACACTGACACTGTGCTTTGGAAAAATGCAATGCTTTATAACAGATACAAATTTACAAGAAAGTCAAAACTTTCTAAGATGGATTAAACAATGTGTTGAGTTCATTATACAGAGCAAGGATAGAACCCCATGGATCTGGTACCGCTTAAGCATTCCTTCAAAAACACTTGTAGGGTGACACTGTTATTCGATATCATGAGTTCCCTGCGATAAGATCAGCTTCTAGCGATCAAATTCACTAAATTACCTCATGGCGTTTCACATTCGAAACACAAAATATTACCATTCGTTTTTTTAGTTATTGAAAATGTTTAAGCGGTTCAAGCTCTTTAATTAGGCCAGCGTGGTCCAACTACAGGCCCGCGGATAGAATTTTTAAGGTCCGCGAGCTTTCTGTGTATTGATTGTTGTGTGGATGTTACAGGAGGAAATTTTAATCAGAACACGCATAGCATCTGTTATACAACGGCGTGAGACTAGTAGACTGTAGAGAGCTTCTGGAAATTAGTCAGCAAAAATAGGTTTCCCAAATTGAAAGATTTCACACTAAAAATGCGTTCGACGTTTGGAAGCACGTACGTGTGTGAGAATACATTTTCTACCATGAAGCAAGTTAACTAAAAACTAAATCGAATGGAAGACAAAACACTGGACCATGTTCTCCGACTTGCTACCACAAATTTGGTTTGGCCCCCCTTTTAAGATTTTTAAAGAAAATGGCAGTTCATACCGCACAACCAAGTGACTAAATCAAAATGTGCCTCTTAACAACTTCGCCATTTTTCCATTGAGAAGGCCTCACCCCGTCATATATCAACATATGCTGAACTTCGACCCACCATATATCAATACACACCTCACCTCAACCAACCATATATCATCATCGCACACGTTACAAGTGTGGACTGCTGCGCATTTGAACTTCACAGATTACAAAATAAACAACAATAAAGTACAGTTTTCATCACTTTCATCTTCGTGCGAACCATATTCTATGATCACGTGACCTCACCTGTAAAGCATGATTTCCGAAATCATGGCGTAATCCGGAACCATCATCGCTACAGGGCGAAACAATGCTTTGAGGTTGTCAGGGAGTTCCGACCGGCCTGCATAACCTGCATGCAAAAGCAGCAAGAGAAGGATGAAGAATACGCTTAATGTTTGAGATAGTTTATTCAACAGGCCAGCAGCTCTCTAGCGGGCTCCTTGAAAAGTCTGGCTACATTCTGTCAGAAGTACAAATTGGTCGAGTTTCTTAAGGCCAGGAAGGATCAGGTTCGTTGCTGAATTGAAACTATCCGGAGACGAAAGACAGTGTTTCTGAAACTTGTTAAGTTTTTTGAAATGAATATTTTTCATGGAAGCCAGTGATGGGTGACGGACACCAACAGCCAATCACAGGGCATTTTGAATCGAAGAATTTGTTGACAACATGCATCTAATCATCTGGTAGATATTTAGATATATCTCTGTTATGTGCTCTCTGCTCGCCATCAACCAATAGAGAAGTTTGCTGGGGAGTACCTGGGTTCATGGTGATGAACACCGCGCAGGTGTTGTCCAGTTTGATCTCAGTCCCCTCAAACAACAAAGTATCATTGCCAGAGCGGATCCCACTCTGGATGGTGAGGATCTGTTGAGCGACAACCGACAACACTTCCAGGTCGATCCGGTTGAACTCATCGAAGCATGACCACGCTCCACAAGACGCCAAACCCTGTCACGTGATTAAAAACCATGCTTGCATGCGACGCAACTTAAATCCGGGTAAACACTCACGAACACCGTGTATGTTAAGGCTCCAAAGGCATTTTTAAATTATTGCAGAACGACCTTTAATTAACTTCGTGGTTATGAGACTAGACGTATGGCGTTTGCGAACGAAACGACTTTACTAATCAAAAAATTCATGCTGCAGGTTTCGAGACAACGAGTAAAACTATTATTTAAGAATAATATTCCGCAGATAAATATTTATGTGAATCCGATAAAACTACTCGTTTCAATGCAGCACCTTTAACGCTATCAACGTAAATGGGAATTACTGGCAATGCAAGCAACTTATAAACAGACATGTAAAAGACAAATGGGAAATCTTGAAAAAGTATCACCTTGAAGAACTTCCCAAGAGCGATGTAGTCCAGCCCGTCTGAGCAATTGAAAACAACGCACTGTTTAGCAATAGCTTTGGCCAAATCTTTGGTCGTTTCCGTTTTCCCGGTTCCGGCAGGGCCTTCGGGTGCGCCACCAAGATGGAGATTCAGGGCGCCAAACAATGTCCTGCAGCATGCATGGTTTCATACCAGGTATACAAAAAACCAAACGGGTGAAATTAACCTGATTTTAACTTCATTCAGTGTTTGTGTTGACCGGAAGAATATTGTTGCGATCGGAAAATCCCGAGCGGCAAGTGCGCAAAGCTTCACACTGGCACAGCAAGCAACAATAGAGATCAAATGCCATGACCACTCTATTATTGCTTGTTCGCGCCACTTACATATGGTGTTGTTCTTCGCGCACATTCCGTTCGTGGTGAACCGCGCATTCAACGCAACGCCAGCGGAGAGGTTGCAACAATACGATTTCAAGTGCAAGTGGCAGAGACGGGATTTTGCGAAGAGTTCACGGCGAGACACTTCGCGACAAAGTGCGCAGCTGTGAAGTTCTTAAAACCCTCAATGTTGATCCACTTCTCCCAATAGAGAGATCCCAGCAAATTCGATCCACCCTGTGTCCAAATGTCCCAGGAAAGACTGGCGAGACAAGTCCTGCTGGCTACACCCACGGGAAAGCGGCCCAGAGGTTGGACAAAGAACAAGGTGGAGTGACTACATCTCCGACCTTGCTTGAAAGCCTCGCAAGAGGAAAAACGTGTTTAAAAATAGATGAATGAATGTTTATCGCATCATGCGTAAATCCAACAGCGTTTTTTCAGGCAGTCAAACGATATTAACGCAATTTTAATTGCATTTATTGCATAATTTCGTCAAACACTCTACCGGTTTAAATTTTCAGTCACAGAACATCCATGCAAAGCAAACACACCAAATTGATATTTACAATCATAGACTGATGTTCTAAAAAATTTGGTCAAAAACAAGTTAGATAAATTCTACCTCAATGAATCGTGGCAATGAATATTGTTGTTGGGCAATTCGACCGAAATTGTGTGAAAGTTCAGTACATCTGCGACGACGGTTCCGGAAAGTCAATAATCCCCAACTTTTCTATCGGGAAACTACTCTGAAGCGAATTTCTCTCAACACATGATTGTTATGGTCCAGCAACTGCCCACTTATCATCATTCCTCAGCCACGAAGCATCTCTGGCCATGCATGACGGGGCACGTGACCCTTGAGGACCAAACTATTTCTTGCTATTTTGCACAAGAACCCCAACTAACCCACCAACCCAGAATCGTCAGGTGTGTTAAATTTTGCAACGATCCGCATTTACCTGTAACATCTGTCGGTGAGGGGTGTAATCACAAGACGGGGGGTGTTTCCCAGGTACTCATAACCATACGCCAGACCAGCATTGATCATCCTTGTTTGCATGTTGTCCTCCTGCAGCACCAACATAAACATGAAACGCTTTTTCATCGTTGAAAACTCAAAACGCAAAAAAGCAAGTCTCTTAAAATTTACTTTATATCTTTCAAAACTTTTTTGCTGTAGGTAAGAATGACCGGATTTTTCACTGACCTTTTCTATTGGACACGGTCTTGCACATTTCAAATGAACAGAAAATATAAATTTCATACAAAATTTGAAAAAAATACAAACTTGGCTCTTCTAGTTAAAGTTGAATGTGTTGTTTTTTACAAAGATGGTAGATTAATTTAGCCTCGACTTGACGGAATAACGCAATCCCCCATACGCTACCTTTTCTATGATGTAACCCGTAATGACGCACGTTGGTTCTCTTTTACGTCACTAAGATGCTCAGTGGTTTGGTTTGATGGAAACATTGAGTAAAGAAGCATGTGAGAAGGTCACGTGCACGGCTTGGACAGCACTAAAAACTTGGAATCATTTAATGTTGTAACCAGTGTTGAAAAGCGTTTGAATTTGTCACATTTGTGAGGATTTACCAACGACATGGGGCAAAAATGCACAATTTTGTTGAATGTTGAAAAGTGCTTCATTTTAGCAGCTGGAGCTGTTTGCTGGTAAAGAAATAGAGACCAAGATACTTTTTTCTCATAGGAGACTTGAAACTTATTGGGCTGCGGCTTAGTAGTCCAGTCGATTGTACATTGCAAGAGAAGGAGTTTGAAATTGCAAGTTGCGCCTTAAATGACTAAAGTCTGAAATTCCTGGTGTGGGATTCCCTGGCCTAAGGCAGCCATGCTACGATTTTAATTTGTAGAAATTGCTGAATCCATTCACAGAAGACCACAAAAGGTCTTTCTTATAGTTTCATACCTGGCCACACCAGGCACCAACTTGTAATGAAAACCAGAAAAGATTGATTTATCCCAAACCAAGCTACAAAACTCATCACCTACTTGCTACTTCAGTTCTGCGAAAACCTCACCTCCCAGTAATATCTCAACTGACATAGCCAAGCAAAGTCATCCTCAGTTTGTATCTTATTTTTGACAAGGTCAGCCAAGACATCGCGAGCATGGACATCCAACACGATTAAAGCACCAAGGGTCACGCGGTTCTGCTTCGATAACTTCCCGCGGACCATGAAGACAATATCGGAGATGTCTGCATTGCTCTTTTCCAAGTAATCTTGCATTGCCTGAAACACAGGTGGTCAAATGTAGTGAGAGATAGGACAAGTTTAAATCACAAATTTCTGGAAAACAACTTTCACGCATCGATTCGCAACCAAATTAATCAGCGCAAGAATGCACAGGTTGGGCTGAGAAATATTTCGTCATCACTCCATGGCAGCATTCACCTGCGGGCCACTCTTCAGGGCCGAGTGGACGTTGTCTGTCCAATACTTCTGCGTGACACAGAGCACGGCCTGGCCGGGCCACTTCTTAACCCACTCCGTCCGAGATTCAACTTTAAAAGCTTCAAGAGACTCCGATATGACCTGAGCAGCAACAATTCGGAAACGTCGGCTGGGTATGTCAAGTAAGTGAAGAAGTTTTACTCGGAAAGTTTTTGGAGATTACCAGGTAACATTCTTCACAGGAAAAACACAAACTTGCCAAATATCAGCAAATACTTTGCAGTTCAAATACTCACTGGCATTTTAAAATAATTTCTGCGCATTTAAAGTCGAAAAGAAAATTCTGAGGCAACAACTAAAACAGGACCATATTTTTAACAAATTTTGAATATTACCATCATTATGAAATGTATTGTTAATCTGCAGTGAATTCTTGCAGACAACAACTGGCGAGTTTGAGCACCTACTGTCGTTGTATGAAGCCTGCGTTGCACAATGTTTGAGGAAGTGAAACAACGCGTAAAGGTTTTTAAATTACAGTATTATCATATTTTTGTCCGAAAATCCTTGTAATCCACGTCTCAAGACCTTCAGTGCAAAATTCTATACTTGCAAAATATCCAGTCCAGCAATGTGTGACGTTGAAATCTACCTACGTCGTTGAAAACGTCTGAACAGGACGGTCATAATCTCACCTGACGCAAACTTTTCACCATGTCTCCTTCCAGTTCCAGCAGCCATTTTTCGACTTGTCCACGTGCCTTGGCAGTTGATATTTGGTCGACCATCTTCACCACTTCACCCTCAGAACTCTTGATATGAGTGATATCTGCAGAGTGTTTCAACAGGTTTCAATCCTTTACATCATCTTTTGGTGACAATAGCCTGTACATATGAACCTAAACGTAAATTTTGACCCAAAAACTGTAGAACTTCCGTATGATTCCACCTGGGCCAGATTTTCAAAGATGTTGCATTCTGACATAAAAGTTATGCAGATAGCATTAAGTTTGTTGCAAACGGCATTAGTCTACAAAAGCTGATTTTTCTACAAAAGCTGATTTTGAAAGGAACGAACGGTCTGCTTCACAAAATAAAGAGAAATTGTTGAATTCAAAAGCAAGCCACGAATCGCAAATTCATCACAAGTGACAAAACCCTCGTGGCCATTACAGGTGAGGGATGTTTGAAATCAACTTTTGAAGTTGCAAAAGTGCCGTAAAGCCGGACCTTCAAAGTGTGTAAGTTGGAAAATACCTCTGGTCTAGAATGTCAGCGTTGATTGCCTCCCTGTGCAGCAAAACCAGTTTGTTTTATTATTATTTACGTTTCAGACGGTGGTTTTCTTTGATTTAATCAAATCTTTCACTAAGATAATGTCTGAACAGCGTATGTTTCAGAACAATCCTTACCGAGGATGTCAGTAAATTCAAGCTTGGCGATACCCTCAAAGCATTTTTTCAAATGAGGCTGAACTCGCGTTGGATCTTTCGTTTCAGATAAGATTTCCAGAAGTTCGTCGTTCGATAAGAAGAAGAATCTGCACAGAAATCAAACACGAGGTGTTGGTTTAACAGCCGTAAGTCGTGGCTCAGTCTAATAAACTTACATTTTTTACAATGAGGTTTACCCTTATTTTTATCTCAATCAATACGTGAACAAATCAGAAGCACTGAAAGCACCGGGCAATATGACACAAAGTATCGCTGCAAGCTGCTTGAAGACGCCGATTTAATAAAAAGTTTTGTGACCAAAGAAATCTTTCTCGGTGGACAAACACACTACACGGTAGTCAGCAATGTGGCCACCTCGGGAAGTACAAGCGCTTCTTTTCCAAGTATTCATTGAGTCCTTTGAGTATGAGTTCGAGAAGTTCGTTTGATTTCTTCAATTTTTCGAGCATTTTGTCGATTTCGATCACAACCAGCACGTGCTTGTCCTGAGGCAACAATAAAACTTAAATCACCATGACCGTTAATCATTACTACAACCGTAAGTTTTCAAAAGCCTGTACGCAAAGCCACAGGAAAGTAGCCCCTTATCAATTCAACATCCTGAAAGGATGCCTCCAAATGTATTGCGAAGTTCTTCCTGTGCATGAGAATATTCATTAACGAGGAATACCAAGTTTGAACTGATTGAAATCGACTAACAAACATTTTATAAATGAAAAATGACTTCAGTTATATTTTTGAGAAAGGCGTTTCAAGACTTTATGTGGCACGGCATGTTGAGAGCCTCTCCTTCATGGACCAGCACTACCATAAACGATCCTCAGAAGCAATGCAACTGCCTCAAATACGTTGGTAAAAAAATAAATGGCCTTTTATCTGCTCACGTATTTCTGACAACTTTTTGGTAAAGTATGGTGCATGCCGACTGGCTGAACATGCCCAACCCGCAACACCGTCTCACATGCTACTTTAAATCCAAGCACAGAACCAGCTTCTGTATGACATAAACAACAGCTGTATTTTGCAGCAACAATCAGTTGGTATCTGAAAGAAAGATCGCAAACAAGAAAAACCTCAGACACAAACTTTCTTGTTGCCACCCGCAACAAAACTACTCAGTGTTCACGGACCACGGGGCAACACATCTTGACTTTGGTGTCTGCCGCTGCGCAGCGAATTGCGGTTATTCAAATGCCACGAACACGAAGAACTGAAACTGACTTCAATAACGAACCAGGCTCTGTGTTGTAGTACGACGCCACCTATTTCGTGGTTCTTTAATTTTTCTATTAAAAAAGTCTTCAGACTAGTTCAGATCCTCCACGCCCTTTATACTAAAAATCCCTACAGTTATACTTGGAAAAGAGTGAAGTGCACCAAGCCGGTGGTAAATAATATAAACCGTATTGTATTGTGTAACGTCTTCACTCCCACACGCAAGGCGCTAGACTAAACATGCATCGCAGTAACAAGGAATACACAAATACATGAAGGAAGACGAGGATATATACATGGCAGTAGTAGAGAGTATACGCCTCATGGCGCTAATACATTCACGTTGACGAAACAAAGGCTTTCAAGACACACGCATGAATGACGTCATCATGATTATTATAATGTAGAACTTTCATTGGTCATGAAGATCGAGAAAGTCCTTTCTCAATAAAGGCACAGACATGTTTACAAAACTAATGATTGTATCATGATTTGAAGGTTTGGTTTGTAAGTTGAGTATTTCTTTCACAACTTAGTGAAACGCCTGTTAACAGAGAATCGTGTAGAAGAAAATCAATTGTCAGATTCTTATTGGCTGTCAAGTATAATCTTTCAACTACTGACCTGCGACGATGCGTTAAAACAGACACATGCTGTTAAGTTTTCTAGAGAGTTAAACCGCTTGTGTCTAGTAGCTGGTTTGCGCAGATACTTTTCCCGCTCTTGTCATTGTTTCCAGGTCAGGTGCCGTCACGTGACCATGCTCTGGGCATTGTGATTAAGACGCCATCTTTGTGTGCGTGAGTTAGCCTTTACGAGCATGGGTGACGAATCCTTCGAATATTGCGCAGTAATACAGTAGCACAGCTACCGTAGCTGCATAGTTAGGTAGTTGTGTTCCCAGTTTATCTGCTGATGTGAATTCTCGTGAGCAGCAACTTGTCTGTGTTCCTAGCTTCCGGGAGTGCTGCGAATTAAACTACTGTACTCCAGTTGTTCACTTGTTGTGGGCCAGAAGTTTGTACTGTAGTTGCTGTGTGGTTCCAGCCAGGTT